>Ga0222650_1000018_pt1 | contig 180557 bp, 133 predicted proteins | sample AntAcemetagen367_FD_179820 | JGI IMG/M metagenome (GOLD analysis project Ga0222650, IMG submission 179820) | Saline water microbial communities from Ace Lake, Antarctica - #367 | ecosystem: Environmental > Aquatic > Non-marine Saline and Alkaline > Saline | place: Antarctica: Ace Lake... | reverse complement strand
AGGGAGTAGGGAGTAGGGAGTAGGGAGTAGGGAGTAGGGAGTAGGGAGTAGGGAGTAGGGAGTAGGGAGTAGGGAGTAGGGAGTAGGGAGTAGGGAGTAGGGGGTAGGGGGCTCAGCATTGCACCGCCCGAAACGAAATTCGTTCTGCTGTAGCTTTTGCTGAAGCGTTCCAGGTAGACGTTGGTCTCAGCCCACCGTTCACTCATGTTTTAGCTCGGTTGACAAGGGGGTGAAGCGTCAGGTTTTAAGTGATTAGATGAGATGCCGTGGCGGAGTGATCATGTTTTTGGCTCCACTCGCGTTGACTTTTTTGGTTCTCATCAGGAGGTTGTTTGTTGCATTTTTTCGAAGAGGGGGCGGTAGCTCGGCGAAGTGGGTAGAGGCTGCGGCGATAAGGCCCCGAAGAGGGGCGGTGTCCTTTGATCCCCGCCAACGGTGGGATCAAAGGTTTGTATGACCTCTTCGACGGGATGCCCCCGGATTCCGATTCGGTGTATCAACTTGGGCATGACTGGACTCTTGTTTATTTTTACTCATGCCCCGATTGGTTGATGAAGAGCCTGGGAAAGGGCGAATAGAATTACGAATAGGGCCGTGAAAATAGAGCGGTTGGATATCGTGAAATCGTAGCGGTGGTTTTGATGAATGATTTCTGAATCTTCAGGCCGATGCGATTGGGTGAGAGTTAGAGCGAGAGACGTCGCAGCCGAAGTGAGTTGGCAATGACCGAGACGGAGCTGATGCTCATTGCTGCTCCCGCAATCATCGGACTTAGGAGAAGTCCGATGAAGGGGTAGAGAATCCCGGCGGCGATGGGTACTCCGAGGATGTTGTAGCCGAAGGCGAAGAATAGGTTCTCGCGGATGTTGCGCATCACCTTCTCGCCAACGGTGATGGCATTGGCGATTCCATTGAGGTCGCCTTTCACGAGAGTGACCGAGGCACTCTCGATTGCGACATCGGTGCCCGTCCCCATCGCGATGCCAACGTCGGCTTCGGCGAGGGCGGGTGCATCGTTGATACCGTCTCCAGCCATCGCGACGACGTGACCTTCGGAGCGGATACGCTTCACGAGTGTGATTTTGTCCTGAGGCGAGAGATCGGCGTGAACTTCATCAATTCCAAGTTCTCTGGCAACGGCGAGAGCGGTCGCTTCATTGTCTCCAGTCGCGATGACGAGACGAATTCCGCGGGAGTGCAGCGCCCGCACCGCAGCAGGTGTTGATTCCTTGATCGGATCGGAAATGCCGAGGAGGCCGATCACTTCGCCGCCCCGGGCAATCCAGACGACGGTCCTCGCCTCGGCTTGCATACTATCTCCGCGTGAGCGCAAATCATCGGGGAGCTCGATCTCCCGTGATTCGATAAATCGAGGTTTTCCGATCTCAAGCAATTCGCCTCCGACTTCCCCGCTGACACCTCCTCCGGTGTGAGACTGGAAATTTTTTGAGGTAGCGAGATCGAGGTGTCTGTTCTTCGCCTCCCGAACGATCGCGCGGGCGAGAGGGTGTTCACTGTTGATTTCCAGTGCCGCTGCGGTCGCGAGCAGATCTTCTTCAGAAACTTCAGGAGCTGTGATTATAGAAGTGACGTTGGGGTGCCCCGCAGTAAGTGTTCCGGTCTTGTCGGTGATGAGCACGCTGATTTTTTCGAGTCGTTCGAGAGCTTCCGCGTTCTTGATGAGGATGCCTGCTTGGGCGGCGCGTCCTACTCCGACCATAATCGACATCGGGGTGGCCAGTCCGAGGGCGCAGGGACATGCAATGATGAGGACTGAAACGGAATTTACAATGGCGTAGGCCATTGCCGGAGCCGGACCCCAGATTGCCCACGTCACAAAAGTGACTACCGCGATGATCAGAATCGCGGGGACGAAGTATCCAGCGACGGTATCGGCGAGTTTCTGAATGGGGGCACGGCTGCGCTGTGCTTCTGCCACCATCTGAACTATCTGCGAGAGCAAGGTTTCGCTTCCTACTTTTTCGGCGCGCATCGTGAAGACTCCGGTTTGGTTTACGGTCGCACCGATGACCTCGTCTCCCTCGGATCTTTCCACGGGAAGGGGTTCACCGGTGATCATGGATTCATCGATGTGGCTTTTTCCTTCGGTGATGACTCCGTCAAAAGGAACCTTTTCGCCGGGCTTCACACGAAGCAGATCGCCTCGTTGAATACGGTCGACCGGGACCTCTTCTTCCACTCCGTCAACAAGTCGATGCGCTTCGTTGGCCGCCAAGCCGAGAAGGGATTGGATGGCTTCTCCGGTTCGACCTCTGGCCCGGGCTTCAAGAAGTTGTCCAAGAAGGACGAGGACGGTGATGACTGCCGCGGCTTCAAAATAGAGACCGATTCCTCCAGTGGAACCGTCCCCGTGTTCCCGGAACGAGTCGGGAAAGATGCCGGGAAACAAGACCGCGACCACGCTGTAGAGATAGGCTGCCCCGACCCCGATCATGATCAGGGTGAACATATTGAGGTGGCGATTCTGAATCGACTTCCATCCTTTTCGGAAAAAGAGACTCCCTGCCCAGAAGACGACAGGGGTGGAGAAAATAAGCTCTATCCATTTCGTCGAGGCGGGAAAATCAATCGCGGTGAACATTTTTCCCATCGCAATGAGTAGAACCGGGATGGTAAGCACCGCTCCGATCCGGAAACGAAGTGAGAGGTTGCGGACCTCTTCTTCGGCATGGGCGTCGTGTCCTGCGCTAATTATTTTCGGCTCCAGCGGCATTCCGCATTTTGGGCAATCACCTGGAGTATCCTGCTCGATCTCCGGGTGCATCGGACAGGTGTATTTCGTGCCTTTGCCAGCGATGGGAACCGAGCCGGAGAGTCTTGGATTGCTGCCTCCGCAACAGTCCTCGTCGTCCGAGTCAGCATTCTGAGGAGGGGAGGTTTCAGGCATTTTTCCGGGTGGGTTCGGTGAGAAGTTGGCTAGGAGATCAGTCGGAGTCAAGTTGCTCGTAATCCCTCGACGCTCACAGGGGTGAATTGATTGCTATCAGTGTTGAATTGATCAAAGAGCCCAAAACGTCAAAGGGTGTCCGCGTTTTACGACGGACTTCCTACCGGTGAAGGATGGGTAGCTCTGGTCACTTCTTGGGTCCACCGCAATGAGGCATTTTTGCACCGAAGTAGGGATGGTTGACTTTGCGGTCGGAACTGAGCCAATCGCCTTTGCCGCCGTTGACGATGGAACAGTTCATCACGGTGTATTTCTCACCCTCTTGATGATTCGCCATCTCGATTGCTTTAGCGCTTAGCTTTTGGAACGCTTCGCGGGCCCCGGTAATATTTGCGGCTTCGGCAAGTTTTTTCGCCGGAGCAGAAAGAGTGCTGTCCGCGTCATGGGCGTCGATGAAGAGCGCAGCCTTCTGCGCGGCATCAAGGTCATCCTTGTAGAGCGCGTCAGCGACGGCGAGGTAGCCCGCGAGGATGTGCCCGGTGTCGCCTTCGTGGTTGTCTTCGGCTTGCACCGAAGCAATTGCCCACACCGCGAGAGCGAGAGCGAGGGCGGCGAGGGAGGAGTTTACTTTTTTCATAGTTCGATAAGGTTTGAGAGTGGGTCTGTATTTTCTGAGTTCTTTATCGGAGCGTCAGAAAGCAAAACCCCAACAAGGGACTCATCCCTCATTTTTTTGACCGCACTTTCAGAGTCCTGCGCACTCGCCTGCTCTGCTTGGAGGCTCTTTCTTTTTAGTCCCGAGGGTATCTTCGCTATGGTGATCGATTCGGCGGTGGGAGAGTCGGCTCTGGCCATCGCGACTGCTATGATGCTTAACGAAGCAACGCTACACTCGCGCTTACCCCCTGGGGTTTTCTTAAAAGAGGGAGGGGGGCCACTCGACGAACCTTCGGGAATTCACTCAATCGTCTGCCGCATTAATTTTCGAGCTCGGTAGAGCCTCGTCTCAACCGTTTTTTCCGAACAGGAGAGGATTTTCGCGATCTCGCTCTGCGGCAGTTCGTTGAAGTGAAAGAGGATCACGGGAGAGCGTAGTTTCTCGGGGAGACGCTGGACGGTGTCGCGGACTTTGGCTCCGGCTTCGTCGCTTTCCAAGTTTGCGGCGGGATCTGAACCTGCCGATTCTGACTGAAGATGAGAGGTGATCGCATCGGTCAGCTCAGCCTCTGGATGGCGTTTTTTCCACCTGAAGTGGTTGCGGGCGAGGTTTGCCGCGATCGTGAAAAGGTAGGATGTTGCGCTGCCACTCGCGTGGTAATTACGGCGTGATCGATAGACGCGGACGAATACTTCCTGCGAAAGATCGGCCGCAGTTTCGTAATCACCGATCGTTCGATAAAGGTATCCGAGGATCGGTTTGCGCCAGCGATCCATGAGCGCGTTTAAGGCGAGATCGTCACCGCCCTTGAGGTGAAGCAGAAGGTTGCGCGCGACGGTTTCGTCGGAATTGTTCAATTCCTCGGGTTCAGGCATCATCCGAGTTTATTGAGGCCGACGAATCGGGAGCGGCGTGCTCGATCAATTCCTCGTGAAATTCGCCTTCGAGGTCGATATGCGGCATCCTGCCTGGAATGATGAGATTGCGGAATATTCTTTCGCGATAGCGGGAGGCGGAAGCTTCGTCCATCACGGAACTCACGTCATACATGTGTGTGAGCATAGCCTGGCGACAGCGATGGCGTTGTTCAGTCCAGGCTGCGAGAGCATCCTGAACCTCCTCGTTCACATCGGGATGAGTAGAGATGACTCTATCGAGTCGTTTTTGGATGAGGACGAGGTCGTGGCACAATTCACGACAGATGATGTCGTGCGCTTCGTGCTCCGCCTTGATCTTAGAGAATTGGTTGTCAGATAGACTGTATTCCCGGCGCAGCCATTCCAACTCAGGATGATCGGATTGCATCGCCTGCGCGGTATCCTTTGTGATCCAGCTATAGATGCCGCCGTAGAGGCAGGCAAGAAGTGCGAGACTCAGACTTATGATGATGAGACTTTTAACCATTCGACAAGGGATATTAGTCTTCCAAGAGTGAGGAGGAAATCGCTTCGGTGTGGGAAATCGGGTCGATCGCGGAGCTGTAAGCGAGGGCTAAATTCTTCCACGCTTTTTCACGGCTTCGAATACCATGGAGAGAGGCACTGAGGAGCACAATAACGATTGCGGCGCTCGCCGCCGGGATGGCGAAGCGGGGCAACGAGAGGCATTTAAGGAGTTCGCGGAGGCGGTTCGCCGGGGAGCTCGCTGCTCGCATCGCGATTTCCCTCCAGACGGATGAATGAAAATGAGGATCTTCCGGGAGATCGATCTCCCATCGTCCCAGTTCTTGATGTCTTCTTTCGCTATTCATCTTTTGCGATCCTGAAATGGCCTCACAAGGTAGAACACCCTCGGCGGTTTCTCCCCTTAAAAAAGATTCCCGTTTCACTCGGTGCCCTTCAGTTTGGCTACGTATACTGCGGGGGTTGCATTGAAGTCCTTGATGCAGCTTTTGCAGCAAAGTTTCACTGTGGTTCCTTCATAAGTGACTTCGACGGGAGTTCCCATACTTCCCAGATCCTCACCGGACACGACGCAGGTGGTGAGTGGGTAGCCCGCATCGGCATGGGGCGTCGCGGAAGAAGTATGTTCATGATCGGAATGATCGTGATGAGATGCTTTGTCACCTTCGTTGCAGCTTGCGAGAGCGAGGGAAATGACGAACATGGCAGTGAATTTTTGGATGGATTTCATGTTGTTTTTGCTTCTCTTATGGATTTTGAGCTGGCGGTTTTGCTGGCCCGACTACTCCAGGAGAATTTCAGTTCGGCGATTCCACAGTATAAGGTCGGCACGACAAAAACGGTGAGCATGGCAACGGTCATTCCACCGAAGCTGGGAATCGCCATCGGCACCATGACATCGGAACCTCTGCCCGTACTCGTAAGCACCGGGATAAGGGCGAGCAGGGTCGTCACGGTCGTCATCATCGCAGGACGAACGCGTTTCATGGCCCCTTCGACAGTCGCCTCTCGTATCTGCTGGATGGTGGAGGGTTGGATCTCCTTGAACTTTTGCTGGAGATAGGTCGCCATAATGACCCCGTCGTCTGTCGCGATGCCGAAGAGTGCGAGGAAGCCAACCCAGACCGCGACACTGAGGTTGATCGTCTTGATCTGAAACAGTTCCCGGAAGTCGATACCCAAGAGGGTAAAGTCCATGAACCAACCCTGATTGTAGAGCCAGATCATCATGAAGCCGCCTGACCACGCCACAAAAATTCCGCTGAATACGAGTAAGGACGTGCTCACGACCCTGAACTGGATGTAGATCAGAATGAAAATGAGCAGCAAGGCGAGTGGCAGAATGAGCGCGAGACGCTTCTCGGCCCGGACCTGATTTTCATAGGACCCCGTGAACTGATAGCTGACGCCGGCCGGGACCACGAAATCGCCGGACGCGATGTGATCCTCGATCAGTTTTCGGGCGTCGCCTACAACGCTGACCTCGGCGTTGCCGGATTGCTTATCAAAGATGACGTAGGCGACGAGAAAGGTGTCTTCGCTCTTGATGGCTTGCGGGCCGCGTGTGAAGACGATCTCGGCGAGTTCTCCGAGTGGAATCTGGCGACCGTCCGGCGCCGGGACAAGGATCTCGGCGAGTTCTTCGATTGAGTCCCGACGCTCTCGCTGGTAGCGGACACGAACCGGGTAGCGTTCCCGTCCCTCCACCGTCGTCGTGATTCGCTTTCCTCCTACGGCAACTTCGATCACATCCTGGACGCCTCGAATACTGATGTTGTAGCGGGAGATCGCTTTCCGATTGATATTGATCTCGAGGTAGGGTTTCCCGACGACGCGGTCTGCGAAAACGGTCGCTGGATTGATCGAGTCGACGCCTTTCAAGATCGCTTCCAATTCGAGTGCCACTTTTTCAATCGTCTCCAAGTCAGGCCCATAGACTTTCAATCCCATGGGGGCACGCATCCCGGTTTGAAGCATCACTATTCGAGTTTCAATGGGCTGCAGCTTCGGCGCGGAAGTCACGCCGGGTAGTTCAGCGGCGTAAATGATTTCCTTCCAGATATCATCAGATGTCTTAATGTGGTCCCGCCAGAGTCGGATCCGTTTCCCATTCTTGTCCTCACCCCATTCGGGTTGGTAGGAAATGATCGTCTCGACCATCGAGATCGGAGCGGGGTCGAGTGCGCTATCGACTCGACCAATTTTTCCGACCACCATTTCGACCTCGGGAATCGCATTAATGGCCTGGTCTTGCAGTTGAAGAACTCGCTTCGCTTCTCCGATAGAGGCATGAGGCATCAATGTCGGCATGTAGAGGAAAGAGCCTTCGTTCAGCGATGGCATGAACTCTTTTCCGAGTCCCTGATAAATCAAGGCGCCGCAAGTGACGACGGTCAGGACGAGGGCAATCAAGAGGAGCTTCACTCGCAGGAAGAAACGCAGAATGGACTCATAGACATGAATGAAACCATAGACGAGGGCGATCAGTGCACCGATCAGAATCAAGACGAAGAGAGAGTTAAGGAGACCGTAGGTCGGGCCCAGGGGCATCCAATCCTGACCGAGAATGAAGGCGACGATCAATGCCAGTGCGGCCACGAATCCGGTATGGATTCGCGGGGCACGTTTCGAGAATACGTCGAAACGCTTTTTGTAAAGCATGTGGATGAGTGGTGGAAGCACCGCCAGTGCGATGAGGACGGAAGCGATCAGGGCAAAGGTCTTGGTGTAGGCGAGAGGCTTGAACAGTTTTCCCTCGGCTCCTTCCATCGCGAAGACGGGAAGAAAGCTGATCACGGTAGTCATCACCGCAGTCAATACCGCGCCCCCGACTTCGGCGCAGGCGCGAAAGATGACTTCTAATCTTGGTTCGTCATCGTCCGCTTCTTCCAACTGCCGGAGGACGTTTTCACAGAGCACAATTCCCATGTCCACAATCGTCCCGATCGCAATCGCGATCCCGGAGAGGGCGACCACGTTGGCATCGACATGGAACATTTTCATCCCGACGAAGGTCAAGAGGACGGCGCCGGGCAGGATGAACGAAATCAAGAGGGAGCTGCGTAAATGAAAAACCAGCAAGAGAACAACGATGACCGTGATCAAAATTTCCTGACCCAGTGCAATATTGAGTGTATCCAAGGTCTCGTTGATCAAACCGGTGCGGTCGTAAAACGGGACGACCGTGACTTGGCTTACGGTGCCGTCTTCCAAGGTCTTTGTGGGAAGGCCTGCCGAGAGCGAGGCGATGGACTCTTTGACGTTTTTGATTGTCTCCATCGGGTTGGCCCCATAGCGGGCCACGATTACCCCGCCAACCGCTTCGGCGCCGGCTTTGTCGAGAACACCCCGTCGCAGGGCGGGACCAAAACTGATATCGGCAACCTCATCGAGAGTGATCGGAATGTCTCCCCGTGCCGCGACCGCCGTTTCGCGCAGGTCCTCGAGCGAAGTCAGAAATCCGCGCCCCCGAATCACATACTCGATTCGATTGATCTCAATCGACCGCGCTCCGACATCCATGTTGGCATCCTTCACCGCTTTAAATATCTGCTCGAGCGTCACTCCAAAAGCGCGCATCGCATCGGGATTCACATCGATCTGATACTCTTTCAAGAAACCTCCTACTGAGGCAACTTCAGCGACGCCGTCGGCAGACTGGAGGGCATAGCGGACGTAGAAATCCTGAATGCTTCGGAGTTCCTGCGGATCCCAACCTCCGGCGGGATTACCCTCTTTGTCACGTCCTTCCAAAGTGTACCAAAAGACCTGTCCCAAAGCGGTGGCGTCCGGCCCCAAGGCCGGGTTGACATTTTCAGGGAGGGTTCCCGCCGGGAGGCTGTTGAGCTTTTCGAGAATTTTTGCCCGGGACCAATCCCATTCAGCCGATTCCTTAAAAATAATATAGATGCTGGAGAATCCGAAGTAGGAGTAACTGCGGATTGTTTTGACTTCAGGGATTCCCAGCAGTGCGGCGGTTAGTGGGAAGGTGATTTGGTCCTCAACATCCTGTGGTGACCGGCCCATCCATTCCGTAAAGATGATCTGTTGGTTCTCGCCAATGTCTGGTATCGCATCAACCGGCACCGGACTGCGGGGGACTCCGCCAACCTCCCAGTCGAAGGGCGCGACGAGGACACCCCAGGTCAGGAGCATGAATGTGATCAGCAGGACAATCAGCTTATTCGTCAGGCAGAAGCGAATGAGTTTCGCGACCGGACCTGTCGTATCGATTGGGGAGGGGTCACTCATTCTGACTTTTTCTTCGGTGTTTCAGAATGCGAGTGTTCTTTGGGTTCCGTAGACGATTCCTTCAGGCCGGTAAGTTGAGCGGTGATCTCACCACAACCCGGCATCGATCTCCCGAAGTAGGGGTTCGCAATTTCTTCGGTCGCCTGAATCCAATCTCCTCCCGCGTTGTCGAAAGCCATGGGGCAGTGCGCCGTATAGAGCGGGGAATCGAGACTTGTTCCGAACGAAGTGACCAGATATTTCATTCGCTCCGATAAGGATTTAAAGCTCACCCGGAATTGCGCGAGGTTGTCGGTTTTGGCGGCACTTACAGAGATGAGGGAGAGCTGATTGCTGAGCTGCTTAATTTGAAATGCCGCGTCTGGGTTGTCGATCGTGGTCCTGGCGAGAGCGGTCGCACTCGAGTGAAGAGCCTTCGCGCCCGAAATCGACTCCTCTAAAGAGTCTTTTGTGAGGGCTGATTGGATCGCGAGGTAGTCACTAAGGAGTGTTTCGATGGCACGGTTTCCTCCCTCGTTCAGTGGTATTGATTTCGCGGTCGCGAGTTGATTGCGAACTTCTCCGCACTGCCGCATCGAGGCGCCAAAGTAGGGGTTTGCCAGATTCTCATCGGGTTGTAGCCAGGTAGCGCCGGTATCGTTAAAAGCCATCGGACAGAAGTGCTCATAGACTGGCAAATGCGCGGTTCCAAATCGTCGAACCAACTCGTCGGTGATCGTCGTCAGTTTCTGGAATTCAGTTCGTGCCGGTTCGATCCCTTCCGCTTCAGCGACTCTCTGGAAAGAGGCTTGAATTCGCTCAGCCAAATCCCTCCACGTTTCGGCAGAGAAATCAGAAAGTATTTTCACCGGCATTTCGGAGAGTTGCTTCACGCCTTCTACTGCTCCCGATTTCGCTTTTTCGAGAGAGTCACCGGCGAGCGCTTCCTGGATGTTGAAGTAGGCCCGCAGAACCTTGTCTGATTGAGTTATGAATTCTTTGGGAGAATCCGCTTCCGGGAAAAGGCGTGCTCCGACTTCAGAGGGAAGCATCATGCTTGGCTTTGCCTGGATTTGCAGAGCGCTGTCGATTACGAATCCTCCTTGAGCGACGACTCGTTCGCCCTCCTTGAGGCCGGCCTCGACGATATATTGATCGCTTGCCCTTGGCCCGATCAGGATCTCTCTGCCCTCGAAAGTGGGTTGCTCGGTATCGGGTTGCTCGACATACACGACGGAGCGTTTCCCCGTGTTCAACACCGCGCTGACCGGCACTAGAAGAGGAGGCTCTCCCATTGATTCGTTGGCGAGGTAGCCAAGTTTCTCTGCCGGAACCAAATCCATCCCACAACGGTCGCACTGCCCCGGGTGGTCCTTCACAATTTCCGGATGCATTGGGCTGATCCACTTCCCGGCAAGCGAAGGATCCAGCACTTTACCCTGAGCCGCGATCTTAGCCCTGACCAGTCCCGAGACAAACATTCCGGGCTTCAGGATGTTGTCTTCATTCGGAACATTCACGCGCACCGATACCGTTCTTGTCGCGGGATCGAGTTCGGGCGAAAGAAACGATATCTTTCCTTTAAACAGTTTGCCGGGAATAGACTCGGTCGTGAACTGTACGTTCTGACCGAAGCGAAGCCAGGAAGTGTCGGACTCATAGGCGTCGAGCATGACCCACACCTCATCCAGTTCGGCGATTTTGAAGTAGGGAGTGCCGGTCTCTACATATTCGCCTTCCCTCACGTTCATGTGCGTGACGACGCCGGAAGTGGGCGCGTCGATTGTGAGATGATCGGAAGTCTTTTCCGAGGTCTCAATTTTCTCAATCCGTTCTTCTGAAAACCCCCAGAGGCGAAGCTTGTCGCGAGTGATATTCGCCGCATTTTCGTTACCGAATTTCTTCGCGGTGAGTAGCTCGGTTTGAACGGAGAGAAGCTCCGGGCTGTATACGGTTGCGAGGTGGTCTCCTTTTTTCACCCGAATGCCGGTGTAGTCGACGTAGAGTTCATCAATCCGCGATGGAAATCGGGCAGCGACGGTACGCCTCTTGGTCTCGTCATACATGACTTTCCCGAACAAGCGGATTTCCGCCTCAGGGTACCCGCGAACCACTTTCGTTGTTGTAATCCCGGCTAGTTTTTTGGCTGCTTCTGACATGGAGTAGGAACGCTCGCCATCTTCTCCGCCCGCAGCGCTTAGCGGAATCAAAGCCATCGCGCAGATGGGGCACTTGCCCGGCTTCGGCGCCTGAACCTGAGGATGCATCGAGCAAGTCCAGACTGATGCCTTTGCTTCCTGACCTCCCTCTGTCGCGCCTCCCCCGGCGCCATGGTCGTGTCCGGAGTTTCCTCGAAAAATGAGAGATCCAAGAATGAGCCCCGCAATGACCGATATCGTGACGGTGATAATCGTTTTTTTCATTTGTTCGAGATGGAAAGTGGTTCCGTGAGAGTTCTGATCTCCAGAGCAGCCTTGTGTGCGGAAGAAAGCGCCCGCTGATACATGAGTCGTAACTCGAGAAGGGTTCGCTCGGAGTCAATCAGATCCGTCACGGACGCCTTATCGTTGCGATAGCTTTCGCTGGTGACTTCCAATGCTTGTTCGGCCGCCGGAAGAAGTTTGCCCCGGTAGAGTGAGCGTCTCTTCTCTGCTTCTCTCCACGACTGAATCGCGCGATGCAAATCGGCAAGAAGCTTCTCCTGAATGCTCTCGACATCAGCCCGGGCTGCAGAGGCGAGCGCTGTCTTTTCTTCTTTCTCGGCTCGATACTTGTCGAATTGAAGAGGGATACTGACGCCTACGATCACTCCAACCGCAGTGTCACCGCCTCTACCGATGTCGATTACGTTGGCACCAATATTAAAATCCGGCAGTGATGATTTCCGGGAGAGCCGTTCGGCTAGCTCCGCGGTGATCACACCGGAAGAGGCGGCTTCGACAAGGGGATGCCCTTTGACTCCGGATTCAAGAGATTTGGTCGAGCCTATCTGCGGAACTTTAGTTCCCACTATCGGAAAGGGGATGGTCACTTCAAGATTCGGTGTTCTTCCCAGGAGGCTCGCGAGGCGGGAACTGAGAGCCTTTTTCTGCTCTTCGAGAGTCTGAAGCTGGTCCTCGGCTTTCGTGAGTTCGACTTCCATGCGCAGTGAAGCCCCCAAGTCGCCGCCCCCTCGCACTTTCTCATCGACGGTCGGGGCGAGTTGTTTCAGAAGACTCAGATTCTGTTTCGTGACCCGCGTCGCTTCCCCGAGAAATGCATAGTCAAAGTATCCGAGGCCGACTTCCCTGATCACCTGACGCTGAGTCGCTTCAAATCGATAGAAAGCGGTCTGAGCGGCCTGATCGGCGATTCCTTTGCGTAGAGTAAGCTTTCCCGGCCAGGGAAATGCCTGCGTCAAACTCACTGCTCTCTCTTGCGGACCGGTGCGAGTCTCTACGCTGGAAACGAACTCCGTGTAGCTTAAGGTTGGATCGGCGAGCGCGCCGACCTGGGTTCCGATCTCGCGCGAGGCTTTGACCCGATCAAACTGAGCTGATAGCTCCGGGTTGGCAGAGAGTGCTTCTCGTAAGAACTCTTCGAGCATGCCCCTCCCTTCCTCAGCATTGGCAAAGGATGTGATGAACACACAGAAAAGCAGGGGAAGGGAAAAAGAAAATCTCATGTTTCCGTCGATGATAAAGAAGACACCGAAAACCACAACACCGCGGTTTCGCTTACCCCTTGGAAAATTTTCAATTATTCCCCCTTCGTATGAATCTCTCGCCTGACAACTCTCTTGAACGTGGCGGTCAGATCAGAGGGGAGGTGGAGCGATTGAAGAGGGTTCATTCGTCAAACCTGCCCTGCCGAATAATACTCGGGCTAAGTCATTGATAACCAATGGTGTAAATACAAGGCGATCACAAGGACGCGAACACTTTGATCCGCGTCAAGGTTATGGGGAAAAGTTCAGGCGGAGCCCGAGGCGGACTGTTTCGTAGAAAGAGGAAGGATACCGTTTTTAACGAGCTCTCTCTAATCCCAGAAAAACCGAAGAAAGCGTTGGAGCCTTAGGATGATTTTGTATGACGGGGAATATGATGGTGGTGATCTCACGAAGCGTGCAGGATTCGGGCTGGAGGTTAAAATCCTAACGCTCCCAAGCTTCTCCTCATGAAACCAAATATCTATTTAGTCATCACCCTCGCTCTGGCAACCTTTCTCCCGCAGGATGTTGTGAACGCCCAATCAGACCGCGACAAGCGGCACGCCAAAATCCGGGAGCGTCTAAAGGAGCCGGGTGATCTGGAATACCCGTATTTTGCCCCGTCAGTTCATATTCGGTATCAGCATCCGAACCTGGAGGAAACGGTTCTCGCTTACTACAATGAAATCAAAGTCGAAGAGTCGGTGCTCCATACCTATTTTGCGACGATTGGTTTTGATGTCGGTTATTTAGGGATTCAGGATCACGGCTTCGGCCCCCTCGCAATTTTTTCCGTGTGGGACAAGGGTGGTGGTGCTCACGACAGCAAAAGTGTTGATGAGGCGGATCGGACGCAGGTGTTGTTCAGTAACCCGGAGGCTGAAAGCAGTCGCTTCGGCGGGGAAGGATCGGGTGCCAAAACGATGATGCCGTATCCCTGGGAAAAGGGAAAAACCTACGCGTTCCTCGTGAAGTTGACTCCGCAGGAGAAAGGCACCATCTACACCGCGTGGATCAGTGAACAGGGAAAGGAATGGAAGAAGATTGCTTCCTACCAAACCGTGATGACGAAGAAGAAGCTGACGGGGTTTTATTCCTTCGTCGAGGACTACGCGAGGAATGGCGATACGGGACAAAAGGCTCGACTCGCGTGGTATCCCAAACAGGGAGTGATGGCATTCGATCGTAAATGGACTCGCATCTCAAAAGGAAGTGGAACAATCGCTGACGACATCATTCAAAACGGTCACTCCGGCGAAGAGGATAATACGTTTTACAGCGAGAGCGGTGCGGGAACTACCGATTACGATCCAAAGCAGAAATATTTTTCAGTCACCGTGGAAAGCAGCGAACTTATGCTTGAGTTGCCGACAGATTTCTTTTTGAAAGAATAGAAAAAAGGCAGGCGGGGAGGGGCGATTGTTCCCACCTTTGCCAAAGTATTTTCACCGGTCGGCTCTCGCCGCGCATCGCCCCGGGTAGGATGGGTGCAATCGAATCTCAAGGGGCCAACAAACCAAGAAACGGTTTCTTCCGGGAAGCTGCTGAATTCACCTGACGAGGACCTCGGGTTTTGCGAAGAAATCCCAATGTCTTACCGTCATTCAAGCTGTCAGACTAATTCTCAAACCTTAAATCAAATTGAATTCTGCTACCCTTAATTACTGCTTCCAATTTCATGGAAACCGCTTCGGCGCAGGCCCGGGCCACTGACAGGCCCAAGCCACAATGGGTAGTTGAACTCCTCACCTGATCCTTTCGCCAGAAGCGGTCGAAAAGAAGGTCAACTTCGGCTGAATTCATTTCTACCACCGGATTGCTAATCGAAAGTCCTATCGGGATTTCACTGGATGTTTCAATTCCCTCCAGTTTCACCAGTCCCCCGGAGGGGGAATGCTCGATCGCATTCGAAATGAGATTATTCAGAATATTTCTGAATAGATTAAGATCTGTAGAGAGAAAATTTCCCGGGAGAATTGCTATTTCGACCACGAGATTTTTTTCCACTGCCCTCGCCGCATAGGGTTGCAAGCACTCGGCGACGACCTCAGCGAGGTCTATTCTCTCGACCTCGATGTCAGCGGCCCCTTTCTCCGATCGGGACAAAAACAAAAGGCTTTCTACAATTCCCCGCATTCCTTTTCCGGTGGCGAGGATCTTGCGATACTGTCCGGCAGGGACTTTTTCAGGAAAGAGAACCGCCGCCTCCGCGAGATTGCAAACTTCAGTGACAGGAGTCCGCATTTCATGGGCGAGATCAGAACTGAAACGGCGTTCCCGGTCAAAACTGTTCTCGAGCCTCTCCATCAGATGATTGAGCTGCTCGCAAATGGGGCGCAATTCTGATGGCAAATCCTTATCGTTAAAACGGTCCGATAGACGACTCGCATCGACTTTTGCCGCATCGGCGCCCAGTTCGTACAAAGGGGAGAGCCCTTGCCGGAGGGCCACCGTTACGAAAATTACAGTCGCTCCTGCAGCAAGGATTCCCGCTATCCAGATACCGGCAAGAAGGAAAGAGAGCGTTTGACCGGTTTCGCTGGTGTCCCGCGCGACGATGATCTCGATCTGACTTTCTTCGCTCCTGATACGCTCCCGAAACGGCTCGGGCCATTGTCCGGAATTGGCGTAATCAATTCTTGCCCTGAGCAAAGTTCCGTCAGCCAATTCCAGAGAGACTGGTTTCCGCGGATCGGACAATTTTTTCGGCGCCTCGATCGTTCGCTCGGCAAGGCTGGTCGAACGAAGAAGCACTTCGCCGCCCGTATCTCTTAGCTGATAAAATAATTCACCATCTTCATAATCAAATTCGCGCCAACGCTCCTCTTCACGAAAGCGAAGTCGTTTTCGGGGAGTCCCGCCTTTCACAAAAACGCCTGGCTTGAGGGAGTCATTTTCAAAAACGTTGTAGATCACTTTGCGTGCTTGTTGCAGTTCATCGTCAATCTCTGAAACAAGCTCGTAGCGAAACGCAAAGTAGATGCAGCTACCGGCAACGGCGAAGAGAATCGCAACTCCGCTTAGAATCCAAACAAGCAGTCGAAAGCGAATAGATTTCATGCTGATTCAGTTTCAATGATGTAACCCTGTCCCCGCCGGGTCTGAATTATGGGGGCACTTTTATTCGATTCTGAGAGCCGTTTCCGAAGGACACAAATCGACTTGTCGACAACGTTACTTACCGGCGAAACGTGTTCATCATAGACGTGCGCTTCGATCTCGGTTCGGGAGACTACCTCACCCTGACGAAGCACTAGAAATTCGAGAATCGCATACTCTCGCGCAGTCATCTCAATCGCTTGTCCATTCAAGGAAACAGTTTTGGCGTGGCGGTTGATCGTGAGCCCGCCCACCTCATGAAGAGGATTCTTCTTCATATACCCACGTCGGCAAAGAGCCTCAACTCGAGCCAGCAATTCGCCGAGATCAAAGGGCTTCACGAGGTAGTCATCAGCCCCTTCACGCAATCCCCTGATCCGATCATCGATCGTGTCCCTCGCTGAGAGAATCAGTATCTGAGTCTGATGCCCTCCCTCGCGCAGTTTCTTCAGAGCGCTTAACCCGTCCAGGCCCGGAAGCATGATATCCAGAATGATCACGTCGTAGGAATTCGACTCAGCTTTCCACAATCCATCCCTTCCCTCTTCCGACTCATCGACGGCATACCCGGACTCGCGGAGAACGAGGGCAACGGACTCGCGGATATACTGTGAATCTTCGACGATCAGGACACGCATTAATAGGGGGCAAGAGAGAAAGGGTAGATCGGCGAAGATTACCAGACAATTACCGGAACGGGTCAAAAAGCCGAAGAATTTGCTCCTCCGGTAATCTCAAAGTAATCATCAGTATCGCAAGCTTTGGTCATGAAAGTGTTACCCCCGGTTAAATCCAAATCCCTGATTCTCTTTTTTGCCATTCTCTGCTTCGGAAATTTCCCCTTACTGGAGTGCAATGCTCAGAACGCTCCCGTTCAACCAAACCAGGTCGATCCCAAGTCGGCCGCTCGATTTGAGTCCTATGATAAGAACAAAGATCAATTGATAAGTCTCGACGAATTCCTCGAGGGGCACTTCGCCGAAAAGGGAGACAACCGCCGCGCTCTTGAGGGGAAATTTGAGAGCATCGATCGGGATCGCGATAACAAACTGAGCCTCAATGAGTATGCCGGTGCGAAACAACGTCGGGATGGTGAACGAATCGAGAGGGGAAAGATGACGCCGCCCGAGGAGTCAAAACGCCGCAAAGAGAAGCCACTGTTTACGACGACTCCGGGAAAAAACGGCAGTCTCGCAGGCACCTGGAACAGCCCACTGCTTGGCAAGCCGCTTCCCTGCACGGTTCGATACCCCTTTATCGCGGCAGAAAAGTATCCGGTGGTTGTCTATCTGAAAGGACTTCGAGTGCGTCGCCTCGGAACATTGTCTGACAAAACACTTATCTCCGGATTTCTAAACGAAGGCATGATCGTCATCGAGGTCGACTATGGCAAAGATTCAAAGGCCGTCACCCCGGGGCTGTTACCGGAGATTGATCAATGGTATGGCTTCCTCCACGAGACTCAGGAGTATCCGGTCGACAACAGCTGGATTTATGTTCTTCCTGCGGGGCACACCATCGACAGAAAAGTCAGAATCTGCGAGGTAGGGGGAACGACGGTAGATATGGACGTCATCTATCCTTCAGGCGACGCAGGACCGGTGCCACTGATGCTTCAGATCACTTCGATCAAAGACACCGGATTCTGGATCAATCAGCGGGCCTACTACATTTACGGTCTCCTCATCAATGGATACGCCGGCGCGATTATGGAGCACAATGGCGGAACCCGGTTTGCACCAAAGGGAGAATTGTTTCCGGAGAAACGGGCCGCAAGATTGCTCAGAGCCGAGGCGGCGAAGTGGAATCTTTCAGGACAGCTTGCCGTCACAGGTCATTCAAAAGGATCAAGCCGCGCCGCTAAGGCCGCTTTTCTAAACGACGGAGAAAGAGAAGGGGATCCCGGACCGCATCCCGATCAGTCAGATCGATTCCAGGCCGTGCTCCTCTCAGCGGGGCAGCATGCCATCGAGTACTTAATCGAGGATGGCTTTCTCGATGAAGTGGGAGAAGCCAAACGTGAAGCAGCCCGGAAGCAATTCGAATCGATGACCTTGGAGGAAATGCAGGAAATCAGCACGACGACTTACGTCACTCCAGACGATCCTCCCGCCTTCCTTTGTGTTGGAGAGCTCGACAAGAGATTCCGCGTCGCGCAGATGAGACGACTGGCCGAAAAATGCCGGGAAGTAGGACTTACGCATCGCTTTGTAGTTCAACCCGAAATGCCGCATCAGTACATCGATGATCCCGCCGTTATCGGAAAGATTTTCCGGTTTCTGGATCGCTATTTGAAGTAGGAAAAAATCACACCGGCCGGTCAGCCCATTTGATCGCTTTGATTACTCGTTCGCCGACTTCAGTCCGCCTCGTAGACCGGCCACTCGTCACTCCATCCCCACTGGAGAGGCAGGTCGACCGGTTTCAAGCGTTTCGAATATGGAACGGCGGCGAGATGGCGGAGGTGGGAGGGTAATGGCGCCTTCTCGCGAGCTCTGGAGGCAAAGCAAGAGCTCGCCAGGATCGCGCCGGATCGCAGCGTTTGTTTAAGTGTCTGCGCCAAGCCGAAGGGCGTGAGGCAGGCGAAGAAGCGTTCGAAGATTTACGTGAGTTTTTGGCCGAGCGAAATACCGCATTGGCATTGGCACTGGCGCTGAGTGATCGCCGCGACGAAAGCCTCTGCGTTCACGCTCTTGGAGTTCCCTCGACATTGAACGTGAGCTTATTGAACACCAAGGCCATCGAGAACGTGATCTGAAACTGGCGAGAGCACACCAACAAGATCAAACGATGGGCGGTGAAAGCAGATATGATTGAGCGTTGGTCGGCAACCGGATTTTTGTGGGCGGAAAGCGGCTTTCGACGAATCCGTCACTACGAAGATCTTTCCAAATTTCGGGAGGCCCTGAAGCGGTCGTTTTCGGACACGGCCTGCACTACAGGTTCTCCGCTACGCTCCGAGCCTTCCGCTCCGAGCCTTCCGCTCCGACCGAGTCCGAAAACGAGATTGGCACTTGCCCATCGAACACCCAATAGAATAAAAACGCTATACAGATCGTCACCCAGTTTTAACGATCTGTGGGACATCCCCTAGGTTTTGTCGTGATGCTCTATTGCTGGCTTCGCTACGTTACGGGAAACGGAATCGATACGCTTTAGACCGAGCGAGCCGAACAAGATGCTGCGGTGAAAATCCAACAGTAATACTCGAACTAATAGACAAATAGCAAACTCGTCCCCCGAATTCGGAATGTCTTGGAAACGAGGCACTCGATGAAAACGCCGAGTGGCTGATGTGGTCCCGATGAGGACCGACTAAGCCGTTCTTCGCGGGGAGAGTTGAGAGGCTTACCCCGAATTAGCGAATTATCTTTTTTCGTTAGCCGCCTCGTTCTAGGATCAGTCTGCTGCCCAGACCCTCACCTCATCGAAATGGGCGCCCGTGCCATTCACGGTGAAGTGGAGACTTTCTTTAGTGGGGTGAGCGATGCCGGGGGATTTCAGGTAGATGAGAGCGGTGCCGTCGAGGCTGGCTCTCATTTCGTCACCTTTGATTTCGATCGTCATGGAATACCATTTTTCCGATTCGATCGCTACCGTTGTTTTTGAGCTGCGGCCCTTTAGCAGGTCGGTCGCTTTCGCTTTGATGGTGGGATCCCTCCGCATCGCGAAAATGTCATTTCTCATGACGCCTTCTTTGTCGTCTCCGAGCCGTATTTGATTTTTAGCGACGACGACACGGCAAATGTGGCCGGCGTGAGATCCTTTGTGGTTTTTGTCATCGAAGACAAGATTGAATCCCGGGGATCCTGCGAGTTTGAAGCGGAACGAGACGATTACGTCTTTCATCGGCTCGTAGACGCGACCGACTGCTCCGTGATCATCGCGTTCTTGTGTTGCGATGAGGACTCCTTCTTCGACTTTAAATCCGGGAATGATGACTTTCCAATCACCCAGTTCGCTTCGCTCGAAGTCGTCAGAGAAGAGAAGTTCGCCTTTTTCTGCGAGGGCGGGCGGAAGATCGGGACCGGCAGATAGATTGAAGGCAATCGTCAGAGTGAGGAGCAGGGTGAGAGGAAGGCTGATTTTCATCGAGGAGTGGGATCGGGATTCTCGTAATTGAGTCTGGAATGAGTGATTCGCAATGAAAAGCGTTGTCTCTTTTTTTGATTTAAGGATGGCACGTGTTCGGCTGGAAACGCCCTTTACAAGGGCGGCTCTGACGCTTTTCATTGCAGGGTGAAAATGTATATCAAAAATTCTCTCGTTCTGACGTTGGCTGTGGGTGTTTTTTTCCCGGGCCTGCTTTCAGCCAAAGAAAAAACGCCGACTCCGACCTGGACTGATCCGAAGATCGCAACTTCAGCTCATCCTGATTTTTTGGTGCAGGGCGAATACGTGGGCGAAGTCGACGGCGCGAAGGTGGGCATTCAGGCGGCTGATCTCTCGGATGGTGTCTTTCACGTGCTGACCTATCAAGGAGGCCTCCCCGGAGATGGATGGGATCGTGGCGCGCTCATTGCGGAGAAGCTAAGCCGCGCGGAGTTGGCTCAGAAAGTGACTGGATTCGAGCGGGTTGAAAGGAAGAGCAAGACTCTTGGGAAAAAGGCGCCGAAAGGGGCAATTGTGATTTTTGATGGGGAACAAACCGAACACTTTGAAGGCACGATCGAGAAGGGCGTCCTTTGGGCCGGTGCGACGACGCAGACTCCCGCATCGGATTTCCACCTGCATGTAGAGTTCCGCTTGCCCTATAAGCCGGGCCGGAATCTCAGCAGTCAAGACAGGGGGAACAGTGGGCTCTATGTCTTCAATAACTATGAAGTTCAGGTTCTCGATTCGTTTGGTCTCGACTTTGATACAGAGAACAACGCGGTGGAAACAGAGTCGTTAAATTCGCAGTGGTGCGGAAGTTTCTACAAGGTCAAGACTCCGGATGTTCCGATGGCTTTTCCGCCACTGCAGTGGCAAACCTACGATATCGATTTCACGGCACCGCGGTTTAAAGACGGTGCCAAAGTGAAGAATGCGCGCTTCACGATTCGGCACAATGGGATCCTCATTCACGACGATGTCGAACTTCTGACAGGCACTGGAGCGGGAGGGAAGCGTCCCGAGAAGGCAGAGGGAACGATTCTTTTCCAGGAGCATGGAAACCCTGCTTCCTATCGGAATATCTGGATGATCAAAAAGTGATCAGATTTTTCGATAGCGAACCGATTTTACGACTATTAGTGGTTTGACCTCACGAGGGTGGGTTCGATTACCCTGGCAAAACTATAAATGAGTAATTTTGATCTCGCAGTGATTGGTGGAGGAGCGGCGGGTTTTTTCGGGGCGATCGCTTTTGGTGAAGCGCACCCCGGGAGCCGGATTGTGATTCTTGAAAAGACGAACGCGGTCTTGGGAAAGGTGAAGATTTCGGGTGGCGGTCGCTGCAATGTGACCCATGCCTGTTACGAAGCGAAGCTGTTCACGAAGAACTATCCGAGGGGGGAGAAGAGCCTCATTGGACCCTTTCATCGCTGGGGAGCACCTGAGACGATCGATTGGTTTTCGTCCAAGGGGGTTGAGTTAAAGACCGAGGGAGACGGGAGAATGTTTCCGACGACTGATCAGTCAACGACGATCATCGAGTGCCTCCTTGAGGCGGCCACTGCGGCGGGTGTGGAAGTCTACTACCGGTGCGACGTCGAGACCCTCTTTGCGGCAGATGATGGCTGGAGGGTGTGCTTTTTGGAAGGAGCTGATATCACGGCGAAGGCGGTCCTGCTTGCGAGCGGGGGCGTTCGAAACGGGGTCGGGGCTCGATTGACCGAACATCTCGGACACGAAGTAATTCCGGCGGCTCCATCACTCTTTACGTTTAAGATTCGTGATCCCCGGCTCATGGATCTGTCTGGGGTTTCAGCTCCGGTTGTGAAGGCGAGCATTCCTGAACTGTCTCTTGAGACGGAAGGTCCCTGTTTGATTACGCATTGGGGATTGAGCGGTCCTGCGATTTTGAAGCTTTCCGCTTTGGGCGCCCGTGCCCTTGCCGATCGCGACTACCGATTCGATGTCTCGATTAACTGGGTGAATCTGTCTCGTGAAGCGGTTGAGGCTTCTTTGCAACGCGAGCGGGACGCGTCCTCGAAAAAACGAATTCGTTCCGGGGCGAGTTCTTTCGGTTTGGCCAATCGCCTTTGGGCTCAATTGGTGGATGCCGCGGAGATTAGCGCGGAGACAACCTGGTCGAACTTGTCGAAGCAGGGGCGTCTCAGTCTCGTCGAGCAACTCGTTGCGTCGCAATTCTCTGTCGACGGCAAGAGTATGAATAAAGAGGAGTTTGTCACCGCTGGAGGAATCAACTTACGCGAGGTGAATTTCAAAACGATGGAAAGCAAGCTGGTTCCTCGTCTCTACTTTGCGGGTGAAGTTCTCGATATCGACGGGGTTACCGGGGGATTCAATTTTCAGGCCGCGTGGACGACCGGGCGAATTGCAGGAGAGTCTGCCGCAGCCTCTATTTTCGATCCTTGCTAGGATCGTAGAAAATGCGGATGTCGGCTTCGGTGGTGCCGAGGAGTTCCTGCGCACGCTTGAGTGCGTATCGGGTCGATAGGTTCGGATTCTTCGGGTTGTTAAGGAAAATATTTTTGCGGTTGATGACTTCGACTGAGCCGGCGTTTTTGAGGACACGATAGACTTCTTTGGTCGCTCCACTGATGATGACGTGGCGATCGTGCGAGTTGAGAAATTGCACCATCTCTTCGAGGGCTACAACGCTGGTGGCATCGAGATGACGAGCGTTCTTGAGTCGGAGGATGATGATTTTGAGAGCCGGGTCGAGCGACGTTTTCTGGATCTGCGTTCGGAACAATTCAGCGGCTCCAAAGAAAAGGTCGCCTTCGACGTGAACGATGGAAATCGCCGGCATCGGCCTGTCCCTTTTCTGACCTGCTTCGCGAAGCTCTCCCTCTTCGGAGAACTCATATTCGGCGAGATAGGGGTGACTCGCGGCTCGTAGATAAAGCATGATTGAGATGCCGACTCCGAGGAAGATGGCGACGTTCAGCGGCATGACGAGAGCGGCGATGAAAGTCGTGATGAGGACAGCGGCATCCTCTGGCGTCGCATAAAGGGAAATCCGGATATGGTGACGATTGATGACCGATGCAGCGATGCAGATAACGAGAGTCGCGAGGACACATTTGGGAACCAGGTCCATATGGTCTCCGAGGAGGAGGAGGCCGGCAACGCAGAGGAGCCCGCTGATGATGCTCGACAAACGAGAGACGGCGCCGCTCGCAAAGTTGAGGGCGGATCGGGTCAGTGATCCGGAGGCGGGCATCCCGCCGGCGAGTGAAGAGGCGATGTTGGCGAGTCCCACGCTGAGCATGTCCTGGTTCACATCGGGACGATCACCGGCGCGACTCGCGAGTGTTTTTGACATCACTGAGTTCTCCAATGAGGCAAGGAAGGCGATTGAAAACGCGAGGCCAATGAGGCGACTGATATCGATGAAAAAGCCTTTCGAGCTGACCTCCGGTAATCGAGGTTTCAGGTCGGATAGACTGAAAGATTTAAATGTGGCAACGTCCCAGGAGGAGAAATGATGCAGCAGGTAGTAAGAGGCTGACATGATCACGAGGACGATCGCGAAGACGGGGAGCTTTTTGAATTTGAGTGTTAACCCGCCCCACAGAATGAGAGTGACTACACTGAGGGCAACCGGTTGCCATTGAGTCTGATTCACTGCTGAAAGCGTTCCCTGTAGAATGGTAAAAAAGGTTTTCGGGGCTGCGGAGGTGCCTTCGGGAAGCTCTACTCCCATGATATGCCTGAGCTGATTGGCAATAATGAGGATCGCGGCTCCCGCAATGTAGCCAACGATGACGGATCGGCTCACGTACTGCACCAGTTCCGCTACGCGAAAGAGCGCACCGATCGTGAGGAGGACTCCGATCATGAGGACAAGAAGCGGGAGGTAGAAGAGGCGATCTGCGGCGGAGAACGCGGCCATGCTCGCGAAGACCATGAAGGCCGTGGCATTAGTAGGGCCCAGGATGGTGTGCCGGGAGCCAGCAAATATCGGGGCTACGATCGCGGCGACCGCTCCTGAAACGATTCCGTATTGGATCGGGAGCTCGGCGATGACGGCGTAGGCCATCCCCTGAGGAAAGGCTAGTAAGGCGACGTTCAGCCCTGACGTGGCATCACTTCGAAGGGCCGCGCCGTTATAACCCGCAAATCCACGACGAATCGGAAAGAAATCGATCTGATTCTCTCTGACAAAAGAACCGATACCATGTCGGAAGCGCCTTAACAGCCAGCGAAATTTTCTCATTACCTACTAACAGAGAACATTATTCGCAGACTGTGCTGACATGACAATCCTTAATGTCCTTCTCGCAGGCTTTCCTCGCGGTTATGGCCGAAACGCTTGCTGATATCCTCGAGCACGAGATAGATGCAGGGAACCTGGATCAGGGTGATGAAGGTCGCAAAAAGGATTCCAAAACTGAGTGAGACCGCCATCGGAATGAGAAAGCGGGCCTGGATATCGGTCTCCAACAGCATCGGGGTCAGTCCCGCGAAGGTGGTCATCGATGTCAAAAGAATGGGCCGAAAACGGGCTGCTCCTGCCTCACAGGCGGCGTTGTGCAGAGAATGACCCTGTTTGACCTTACGGTTTACGTAGTCGACGAGGACAAGACTGTCATTCACGACGACGCCAGAAAGAGCGACAATGCCGCACATGCTCATGATGCTGAAGTTGAAGCCCATCACGAGGTGACCGAAAACGGCACCGACGAGACCAAAAGGAATTACTGACATGACAATAATCGGTTGAATATAGGACCGCAGGGGAATCGCCATGAGGACGTACATGCCGAGGAGAGCGAGCAATGCCTTTTTTCCCATTTCCTGAACGGACTGAGCCTGATCTTTCTGTTCCCCTTCAAAGCTGTAGCGCACTCCCGGGTAGTTTTCCTCGATCTTGACGAGGGCGCCCTTTTCGACCTCTGGCAGGGGAGGCTTGCCTCTTTTCTCGCGGATGAAATTGATGATGTTCTCACGCCATTGCTGACCAGTCGTCTTTTCGGTTTCTCCGGCAGTGAGTGCTTTGACGACCTCGTTGGCGTTGGTGCCGGTTGCCTTGTCGACGTCGGCTGTGATCCGTATCGCTTTCTGCTGATCGGTTCGCTGGATCGTCGCTGCGGAGCGGCCGAATGAGGCGGTCGCCACTTCGGAAAAAGGAACCTCAGCGCCGGAGCGAGTTCGGATTTTGATATTCTCCAAGTCGGCGAGTGAGCTTCTTTCGTCGCGGGGATAGCGGACAAATACTTTCACCTCATCTTTGCCGCGCTGGAGTCGCTGGATTTCATCACCGTAGAAACCCTGTCTGACCTGCTGAGCAATGTCATTGAGTCGAAGGCCGAGTGCTTCCCCTTCGGGGCGAATCCCAAGCTTCAGTTCACGTCTGCCCTCGATGTCGGTATCTCCGATGTCGATTACTCCGGCGAATTCGGCGAGGGCTGCTTTGGTTTCCTCGGTTGCGGCCTGCAGGTCCCCGAGGTTTTCGCCGACGATCTCCAGATCAATTGCATTGCCTCCGGCGGCTGACTCAGTTGCGAAGGTGAGTTCAACGGTCCCCGGGATCGGGCCGACCAGTTCTCGCCACTTTGAAACAACGGCGGCGGCGGTGTAGTCGCGATCGACGGCCGGGTGCAGCTCAATCGTGACCTCTCCAATATTAGAGCTCTTCGGAGCTCCTCCTGCTCCGACCATTCCCTGGAGAAGTGGCTGGGTTCCCGTGCTCGCCAACATGTGGCGAACGACACCACGACCGTCTTTGGTTTTGAAGTGATGATTGAGTTCGAAACCTTTTTCCTCGATCAATTTGACGGCGTTTTCCGTTTGGGAATAGGAGACTCCCTGGGCCAGTTTGATTTTCGAATTGATGACATCGGTTTCGACGTCGGGAAAGAAAACAAATTTAATCCAACCTGAACTGATCGTTCCGACTGTGATGAAGAGAAGGGCAAAGAACGCGACGAGAACGATGTAGCGATTGGCGAGGGAGAAATTCAGAACGGGGCGATAGATTTTTTCGACAAAGGTCTCAAGACCATCGGCGAATTTCTTTTGAAACCGAATGATGGGGCCATGTTTCTTATTCTTGTCGACCGGCTTGAGGAGCGCGAGGTGCGAGGGAAGAATCAGCTTCGATTGCAGGAGCGAAAAGATAAGCGTCGGGATGACAATGAGAGGAATGTTAGGCCAGATTTTTCCACTGACTCCGCTAAGCCCCAGCATCGGAGTGAAGGCCATCGCGGTCGTGAGGATTCCAAAGATCACGACGACTCCGACTTCGTGTGTTCCTCTGGGAGCCGCGAGCTTTGGATCCTCGCCCTTTCTCATTCTGCTGTAGACGTTTTCTCCGACGATAATGGCATCATCGACGACAATCCCGAGAACGAGAATGAAGGCGAAAAGGCTAATCATATTGATCGAGACACCGGTGTAGGGCATGAGGGCGATCGCTCCCGCGAAGGAGACTGGAATGCCAATCGAAACAAGGAGAGCGAGACTGGGCCGCAGGAAAAGTGCTAGAACAATCGCCACGAGAATGAGTCCGAAAATGCCGTTCTTCGCGAGGAGGTTGAGACGACCGGATAGATAGAGTGAGTCGTCTTTCCAGATATCGAGAGAGACCCCTTCGGGCATCACTTTCGGAGCGACGTCATAGACATACTTCTTGGCCGTCTCCGCGATTTTTATAGTGTCCTCTTCGCCGGCCCTGAACACATTGATTAGAATCGTCTGCTCGCCGTCAAAGCTCGTGCTGATTTCACCTTCTTCGAAACCGTCGTGGATCGTTGCCAATTCTCCCAGAATCACAGTGGATCCGTCCGGTTTTGTGATCACTGGAATTGTGCGAAACTCTTCGGCGTTGTAACGTCTCGCTTCGGTACGAAGGAGGACTTCGCCACTTCTGGTGCGGACTGAACCACCCGGTAAATCGAGGGAAGCTCTCCGCACGGCGTCGGCGATCTGGTCGAAAGTAATGCCATACTGCCGCAGTGTGGCTTCGGGGACTTCGATTGAGATTTCGTAGTCCCGGACTCCTGCGAGTTTTGCCTGGGTGATCTTTGCCGATCCGCCAGTGTAGTTGAGGAGGCCGGTTCGTACTTCTTCGGCGAGGGTTCGAAGGGTCGCTTCGTCGGTATCAGCGGAGACCGCGATGCTCATGACCTGTGCCGTGATGAGAATTTCCTGGATGACTGGTTCTTCCGCCTGTTCGGCTAAGTTTTGAATGGCATCGATTCTCGATTTCACATCGTCCATCACGTTCCGCACGTTGTAGCCGTTGGCCACTTCCACGGTGACGGAAGCAACGTTCTGGTTTGCCACGGAGCGAATCGTATCGATCCCATCGACATCCTGAATGGCCTCTTCGATCGGAACGACGAGACCCTTGTCGACCTCTTCCGGGGTGGCGTTTGGATAGGGGACGCTGATATTGATGGCATCAATTGAGATTTCCGGAAAAATCTCTTTTTTGATCTTCGGCCAGGTTCCAACCCCAATGACGACTACGAGCAGCATAAGAAAGTTCGCGGCAACATGGTTGCGGCTGAACCAGTAAATGATGCCTTTGTCGGGCGACTCGTTCTCGGGAGAAGTGCTCACGGTTTGCGGGTCGTGGAGGGTTTGTCAGTGGCGGTGTTTTCTTCCTCAGAGTCAGTGGTGATCTCCTGGGGCGCAACGCTCATCCCTTCGACCATATCGGGAATTTCAGTGAGGCAAACACGCTCTCCGGGCGAAAGTCCCCCGGCTACGTAGACGGTGTTCCCTTCACGATGCAGAACCGAAACGTTTCGGAAGCGAAGTTTATTGTCAGGGTCAACGGTGACGACTCGTTCGAGGTCGAGAAATGCCCGGAAAGGGATTGCGACAACGTTTGGTATCTCGCGGCCTTTGATCGCGGCTTCGATGAAAAGTCCCGGTCGCATCACAATGCCTCCGGTCGAGGATGACTTGCCAATTTCGACGATGAGGTTCAGGGATCGCGTTGCTTGATCAATTTCGCCGGAAGTACGGACGACTTTTCCAGGCCAGCTCCGGGTCACTCCGGAGGCAGTGGCTGAAATAGTAACGTCCCCGACGAGTTTCCCTTCGGCGTCAGAGCGCAGAAAAGCAAGATCATCGATTGGGAGCGGGAGATGGACTTCGTAGGGATCGGTTTCGAAAAGTTCGGCAACGGTTGCACCCGGGCTGAGGTAGCTGCCCACTTCAGTTAGGGTGGAGGCAATCACGGCATCGAATGGAGCTTTGATTGCCGTGCTCTCAAGATCCCGTTCCGCTTTTTGTCGATTCGCCTTAGCCGATTCGAGACGTGCTTCGGCGGATGCCAATTGAGGTTTTCTTAAGACGAGATCAGAGGCCGGACCGCCGTTCCCCAGTTTGCGCCAGTCGCGTGCCGCTTGATCGGCGCGTGCCTTTTCGGTAGCGAGGGCGGACTCGGCATCGGCGAGAGCAGACTTTGCCTGAGCAAGCGCTGCGATATAGTTGGAGGATTCGACCTCCACGAGAGTGTCTCCTTTTTTCACGGTGTTGCCCATCTCAAAGAGATCGTCGACTTTTTCGATTTTCCCCGCTACTTCAGAAGCGAGCATCGTCCGTCGGTCTGCTTTGACAATGCCTTGAGAAGGGATCTCGAAGGTTTGCGAACTCACTGTCACGGGGAGCACTTTGACAATGGGGAGTGATACCACATCAGTCTTCTTTACGGCCTGCGGTTTCGTGATCCAGAGAAGGGCGACGGATGCGGCCGCAAAGGCAATAATTCCGAGGCCGAGGAAGAACTTGAAGAAGCGTTTCATGTCTGGGGTTCTTTTTCCGGTGGAGGAGAGTAAGGGCGAAAACTACCGCCAAGGGCGAGGTAAAGGTCGACGCGGTTGTCGAGCCGAAGGCGCTTTACGGTGAGGAGTTGTGATCGGCTTGTAAAAAGAAGTTGTTGTGATGTCAGGACTGTTAGGATGTCGCCGGTGCCGTTGTTGAACTCCTCTAGAGATCGCTGGTAGGCTCTTTTGGAGAGGGCTGCTGTTCTCGCGATTGCCCCGGCTCGGGTTCCGAGGAATGCTTCAGCGGCGAGAGCATTTTCGACCTCGGAAAAAGCGGTCAGGGCCGATTGTTCGAACTCCGCTGCGGCGAGTTGCCGTTCTGAGTCTCTTTTCGAAATGTTTGTCCTGAGCCGGCCTCCCTGAAGCAGTGGCTGTATCGCATTTCCGGCGAGGCTCCAGATCGTGAAATCACTGTCGAGAATGTCGCTGATATCATCACTGGATGTTCCGAAGCTACTGGTGAGGCTGAGACGCGGCATGAGTGCGCGTTTTGCTTCGAGGAGTCGTTTGTCGGCAGCTGCGATACGCCTTTCCGCCGCAGCGAGATCGGGGCGTCTATCTAGCAATGTCGCGGGAAGGTCTGCGGGAACGCGCGAAGGGAAAGTGGGAAGTCGTGCCGATTTACCTGCCTCGCCGGCAGGATATTTCCCGGCGAGAACTTCGAGTTGTCGTGAGGTGCGTCCGACCAACTCCTGCCGGCCTGCGAGTCGGTCCCTCGCTGTCGATACGTCGGCTTCGGCGAGGAGCATTTGAGAGGTAATGCTCTGGCCTTGCTCGCCGAGTCCCAGCTCAAAGCGATTCCTGATCGCATTTTCGGTGTCTGAGAAGGTGGCAATGGCGGAGCGGGAGAGCAGGACTTGATCACGGGATTCGGCAAGGGCGAACCAGGCTTTAGCCGATTGCCCTGCGAGCGAGAGTTCAGCGGTGGAGCGATCAAAGAGTGATGCCTCAAAATCAGCAATGGACGCGGACTTGGCTGCCTTGATTCTACCCCAGAGATCGAGTTCCCAACTTAGATCAAGCGAAAGTCCAAACTGATTAGTCCTCGATGAAAGAACGTTCCCCGGAGCGGCGCCGGGCAAGGGGAGGCCTACAAAGTTCTGTAAACTGCGACCGCTGGAAAAGCCTCCCTGGATTTGAGGGTAAAGATCTGCCCCAACAATGCGGGCGTTGGCTCCGGCAATTTCGATTCTGGACTGAGCGGCCTTGAGGCTGCGATTGTTTTCGAGAACCGAATTGATAAATGAGGTCAGGTCGGGACTGCTGAAATTATCCACCCAGTTGCGGTCCGGTAGATGATCGGGCCGGTAGCTGTTTCCGGCAATCCAGTGGGAAGGTGCTTTGAGAGAGGTGTGCCTTTTGGCATCGGGTGGGGAGAGTGACTGACAGCTCGAAAGGGCCAGGAGGGCGATCGCTGCGGAAACGTATCCGGCAACCTTACTCGACTTCTTCACTGGTTTCTTCTGCGCTTGCGTGGGAGGAGCCTTCATGCCGCTGGCGGTAAAATCGATCAAACGCTTTAGCGTGTCTTCGGGGCTGCTCGCCGAGACATTGCCTCCTGAAAATGTCTCGACTCTGTCTTCATGGGTCAGCGCGAAAATCATCGTTCCAACCGAGAAGTGCAAACGCCAGAAGACATCCTCTTGCTCAAGGTGGGGGAGGGCTGCTCCGGCCGCTTTCATGAAACGGGTGATCACTTCCTGGAAAAGTGCGATCAGGTTTGAGGAGATGTTGCGATCCGGCTCAGCAAAGCATCTTCCTGCCAATTTCAGATAAACGCTCGACTGATGGGATGAGTCTCCGAGTTGTTCTACAACAGGCCTGTGAAAGCAATCGAGGACCGTTTCGATCGATAGTGGACTTGTCGCATTGTCTTCTGCCCGGGTCAGAAGAAGGAGCCTCTTTTCGTTGATCGGTCCGATTACCCGGGCGAGGACCTCGTCGACAAGCGCTTCACGTGAGCCAAAGTGGTAGTTGACCGAAGCGAGATTGACACCCGCAATTTGCGTGATTTGACGCAGCGAGACATTTCTGAATCCCTGCTCCGAAAACAACTGTTCTGCCGCATCAAGAATCCGGGTCCTGGTGTCGATTTGTGGGTTGCTTGTTTCCGTCATGAGCTGCGAATTTGATCACAGCGATCCTGAGCCGTAACAAAGATACGTTTCAAACAGTTGTTTGAAACGTGCAAGTAAACTTTTCCGTCAGTTTTTACGGAGGGAACGCTCGCAGGTTTTAATAAAGCACCTCTCTTCTTGCGACGAGACGTGTCACCTTTGTGTATGAGGAGAAAGACTCGTCGGCTCTGTCGATGAACGTTTGCCTATCCCCTCCGAATTATACAATGCGGGGCGCTCTCAAAGATAGCGCTGCTCAGCGTTGAGATGCGAGCAGCGGATCGCTGATATTCCCCACTACTGTTTATCGGTCGCTGCGGGGAGGGTAACATCCTCCACTCTGAGTTGGCAGCGCAGGAACCCGACTTCTTCGCCGCTTGAGGGAACGAGGACAGTGGTCCTATTCCATCTGAAGTTGGCGACTTTGGATGAAATCATGGACTCGAATGGGCGAAGCTTGGCACTCCATTCTTTCATGCGTTTCGCATATTCCTCGGGAGAGGCGCTTTCTTCTCTCACGGGCAGTGCAGGGCCGTAGTCTCCCACGAGGCGGCACTGATTGATCGTGAAACCGTAGGGGTTTCCGATCTCAAGATGAACGCGGGTGCCGACTTCGGTCGTTTCCGTTTTCTTCACCGATACGAGGAAGGCCCCGTATTCAGTTTTCAAAACGGAGGCTGCTTTCGAACCGACCCGGATATGGGCAAAATCCTGATCAGTGGTGTTTCCGTCTATTCCTCGTCGATTGAGGCGGGCATTCTCGATGAGCAGGGAAAAACGAATCATCTCAAGCTCATCGCGGCTCGTCGCGGACAACTCGATATCGAAAGGGGTCCATGCAAAAGGCTCAAGGGTCTTCGAAACGCGGAACTGGAATGGCTTCAGTGTCTTCTGCCACTTTTGGATCTTAGGGTTGCTCAGTGAATACTCTTCGTCTTCGCCGAGCTCAGGTGTGCCGCCTCCATGGTCGCCTTTGAGCACAAATTGCTGGATCGCGACAGCTTGGGGATTTCCAATATTCAGGTGGACAATAAAGGTGCCGGTTTCGTTATTCAGATCGATCCCTTCCATCCGCACGAGAAAAACGCCGTGATCCGTCTCTATCGGAGCGTGACCTTGCAAATTGGGGCGGAGATATACCACCTTGTTATTGGTAGGGTTAGGAGCGGGTCCCGCAGCGGCCTCGAGAGCAGCGATGCGGTCCGTAATCGAGAGGCCTTCTCCGCCCACTCCCACGGTGGTTTCTGCGGCGATGACTCTGTTCTTTAACACGCTGACTTCGTCGCGTGTGTCCGATCGGATGCCTCGAAGCTCGGCCTCGAGACGGTCAACGCGGCCTTGCAGTTCGTTGTCACAAGAGCTTAAGAGCAACGATGCGAATCCAAGAAGGAAGAAGAAGTGAAGTGTGCGAATCATCTAAGAGTGGGAAGCGGAGTGTGTGGAATAGTGCGAAAGGGGAGCGCTCCGGCTATTTACGTTGAAGAACGGTAGGGACAGAAAGAACGCCAGTTGGACCCAGATGGCGAATAGAAATCGCATCAGGTGCCTTCGCGATTGCATAACTTTCCTGTGAAGCGGGAATGGCGCGCATCGTCGTCCAGGTATTACCGTTCTTTACCTGTATGACGCGCCACCGTGCGTTGGTTGACGCTTTGAATAAAAGAGTGAGAGCGCCATTTTCTTCGATCGGGGCGACGTAAACGGGATCGGGTCTCGAATTTCCCAACCAGGGCGAAGCAGGTGGAATCGCGTTTTCTGAATAGACGCTTTTGAGCTTTGCGCGAAGGCCGCCGCTGTCTTCTTTGAGCGCTTTAATGCTCCAGTGGATATGGCCGGGTCCGGGGGACGCCGCATATTTTCGAGTAACTCCGATTTGATTGATGGTTTCCGAAGCAGGGCGGCCACGATCTTCCGAGCTCATGATTCGGCTCGAGGCAATTCCCGGCCAGAGGTTGCGACCCTGTGTGTTTTGCTGCGCCCACCATTCGTTGAGGGCGGTGAAGCTCTGGTCGGAAGGACTGATGCGCCAGTAAAGTTGGGGTGAAAAATAGTCGAGCCATCCCTTTTGCAGCCAAAGGCGTGAATCGGCAAAGATGTGGTCGTAGGCATCGAGGCCCGCTTTCACGCTCGATGGATAGCCGGGCCTCCAAATTCCGAAGGGGCTGATACCGACATCGACCCACGACTTCGTTTTCTTCACCGAAGCATACATCGATGAAACAAAGCTGTTGATGTGACTTCTTCTCCAGTCGCGAATGTCGAGCTTGCCGCCTTTTGATTGGTAGGATCGGTAGGCGGAGGCATCATCGAACTGATCGTAAACCTTACCGTTCACCGTTTTGGGGTAGGGGTAGAAATAGTCATCGATATGGACGCCATCGACATCGTAGCGCTTCGTCACGTCGACCATCACGCTGATGGCCCGGTTCCTGACGAAGTCGGAGGAGGGATCACCCCACTTCATTGAGCCCGCTTTCAACATCAGGGAAGGGTGGGTTCGGGAAATATGCTTGGACGACTTGCTGGAACGCTCAGTAGCGCTCGCCCGGAAAGGATTGAACCAGGCGTGCAGCTCGATCCCGCGACGGTGAGCTTCCTGAATCGCAAACTCAAGCGGATCATAGCCGTCAGAAGGGCCTGTCCCCATTTTCCCGGTGAGAAAGAATGACCAGGGCTCGATACTCGATTTATAAAGAGCGTCGCATTCTGTGCGAACCTGGAGGACGACGGCATTGAGCCCCGAAGCGGCAGCGAGATCGAGCAGGGAAACCATCTCCGCACGTTGTTGGGAGGGAGAGAGCGTGTAAGTCGACGGCCAATCAATATTGTGAACCGTCGCAATCCATGCCGCACGAAATTCGCGCCGCGGTTCCGGCGGCTTTAGTTTCACCGGGAGGTACTCAGCTTGGCTGAGCGTCGTCACCCCGGGGAAGAGAGCAAGCGCTAGAAGGCATGATAGAGAGCGATTCATTAACTACTACGGAAATGTTAAATTTACAGCAATTATAATAATCGGCAACATTTAAGAGGAACCCGCTCTTTCCTCTCGAAACGGGCTATTTCTTCGCCTTCTCGAGAATGCGATTGATGATCGCGGTCCAACGCTTGTATCCCATCGTGCTGAGATGCAGTCCGTCGTCGAGGAACCACTCTGTCGGCGGCGGCGAGGCCTCTTTTAACATAGGACTGGCAATGTCTGCAAAACGAAGTCCCGCCTCTTTTTTGCAAATTGCAGCGATGGCATCGTTGGTCTCTTTCATTTGCGGCCACAGGCTAGCGCGCTTCTGACTGGGCTTAATTGCGATAAAGATCACGGGCGTCCCGGGAAACTGGCCCTTTATTTTTGCTGTGAGCGTTTTGAAATCGGCAATGACCTCGTCGGGAGTGAGACCGTTGGAAATATCGTTGTCACCGGCGTAGAGGATGATGGCCGATGGGTCGTAAGGCTTGAAGAGTTTATCAAAGTGATGAATCGAATCAGCGAGGGTTGAGCCGCCGAAACCGTTGTTGATCGCGGGAGCACCCGACCACGACTTGCCAAGGTCCCACATGCGAATGCTCGAGCTTCCCACGAATAGCAGTGTCTCCGCTTGCGGTGGGCTTGCTTTGTCACGGGCTTCAAATTCGGACATGCTGCGATTCCATCTTTCAGGGTCTTTCTTAGCCTCGTCGGCGAGGATCGCTGAGGTGGCGAAAGCGCTAGCGCTCAAGAGGCATGCGAGCGCGAAACGGCGAAGTTTGGCTTGGGTAAAGAGTGTCGGCATATCTATTTTTTTCTGCCCCAATGAAGCATTGATCGCAGGTTCTGCCCACGGCGACATCGTGTTTCGCTGTTGAAAGGCTTTATCGGGACACTGGTGGGGTAGGATGAGATGATTAGTTTTCCGTCCCTCTTTTGAAAGGTGGGCGCAGGGAGGTCGTTAGATTCACATTCAGCAAGGTTCGCCGAGTCTGTTTTCAGGTAGCGATTCCCTTGATCGATGACGTGTTCAGTAAAAGGATCAATCGGTCGAGCCATCGGTAAAAGAGAGAGGTGGAGGCAGACAGGAGCGTGGCCGGTGAAGGGAAATGTGTCGATAAAATTTCACGCGCTCTCTCTAGAGCGCTTGCGTTTTTAATCCTCCCAGCGAGACTGCGGGACGAATGGCGGAAGACGACAATAGCATTGCAAAACCCGATAGCGTCGAACTCGTTATCGAAGCTTTTCAGAGCGGATCGCTTGAGCGAATTCAGGCGATTGCAGATGAGGTTCACCCCGGCGATGTCGAGGTTGCCTTCGAGCGTCTTGATGAGGTGGTTCGATCCGAAGTGCTGGCACAACTGCCTTCCGAATTGCTGGCAGAATGGGCGGACTATCTGCCTGCTGCTGACGTTGGACGGCGTTTGATTACGCTTCCTCCTGTCGAGCAGCGGGAAGTGCTCGAGTCGTTGTCGGATGATGAGTTGGTCGACCTTCTTCAGGGGATGGAAGAAGAGAATCGGCCGCAGTTTATCGATCTGCTCCCGGAAGGTAAGCGGATCGTCTCTGAGGATCTCATGCGATACCCCGAGGCGACTGCAGGGGGACGCATGACGAAGGCCATGGCCGCGATCAGCGAAGGCCTCACCGTCAAAGAGGCTCTCGATGAACTGGAGACTTTGAGAGATGAAGCAGAGGTCTTGAGTCGAATATTCGTGCTTGATCCTGACGGGCGAATCCAGGGGATTGTCAGGCTGAGGGATCTTGCCTTCAGCACCTGGGACACACCGGTGACCGAATTGATGAACGAAGATCTCATGGCGATCGGGGCGATGCAGGATCAGGAGGAGGCGGCGCTAATGATCGCCCGTTACGATCTCATGGCTCTCCCGGTTGTGGACGTGGAAAATCGTCTCCTCGGCGTCATTACTCACGATGATGCGCTCGAGATTCTCGAACAGGAGAATACTGAGGACATGGAGAAAATCTCGGGTATCGGCGGGGATCACGGAGAACAGGCTTATCTCCAAACCTCTGTGCTATCCCATTTTAAACGCCGCTTTGGGTGGGTTTTAGCGCTCGCTTTCCTCGCTTTGATTTCAGGATGGGTCTTGCATGCTTACGAGGAAATATTGACCTCCTACTTCATTCTCGCGATCTACCTTCCTATGGTGGTCGCCGCAGGTGGAAATACCGGAGGCCAGTCAGCCACGATGGTGATTCGGGCAATGGCGTTGGGAGAATTCGATACGCGTGAGTTTGGCCGTGTCATCTGGAAAGAAGCCCGTGTCGGCATTCTCATGGGCTCGTTATTGGCGGTTTGCGTTGCGTTGCAGATACAGTTTTTGCTTCCTGCTAAATTGGTCCCCGAGACGATCAGCACGCTAACGGTCGCCTTAGTGGTGGGTGCCTCACTGGTCGCTCAGGTTTTCACTTCCACACTCGTCGGGGCGATGCTTCCGGTGGGCGCGAAGATGGCAAGGCTCGACCCCGCCGTGGTGGCGTCGCCTGCGATTACGACACTTGTGGATGTTAGTGGCTGCATTATCTATTTCAGCATTGCGCAATTCGCGTTTCACTAATCGAAAAAATCCATGCATCGACAGCCCTTGCTCAATCTCCTCGACCGCTACTTGCTCCGCTATCCGGCGGAAGGGGATAACGCGCTGCGATTTCGAGACTTTGTGGAGCGCTATCCGGATTGTTTCGAGCGGTCGCAGCAGAACGGGCATGTCACCGCTTCCGCCTGGATCGTGGACGAGACCGGAACTCGCACCTTGTTGACTCATCATCGAAAACTGAATATCTGGCTGCAGCCGGGAGGGCATGCCGACGGGGACTCGGACGTTTTGAAAGTAGCGATGACTGAGGTGCAGGAGGAAACCGGGCTGACTTCGTTTAAACCGGTTTCTTCAGCCATATTTGATCTCGATATTCACGGGATACCGGCGCGAAAAGAGGACCCGTCTCATTTCCACTACGACGTGCGTTTCCTTATTCAAAATTCAAAAGACGATGCCTACATCGTTTCCGAAGAATCGCACGATCTCGCCTGGGTCGAAATGAGTCGACTTGAAGACTCTACCGATGAGTGGTCGATGCGCCGGATGCGGGACAAAGCGATCGCCGCTCTGTCATAGGGAGACAGCCATATCAGAGCGTAGCGGAACGAATGTCGTTCCGACCATACCCTGTTAGGTCGATGACCTAAGCCTATTCAGCATCGGTTTTCTCAGTTCCCCACCTGATAAAGTTGATCATCAGTCCGAATCAAGAGCGTTCCGTTCGTGGGAACAATCGACGCTCGGATGTTGATGCTCTGCGAAGACGCGAAAGTTGTCTGATTGAGCAGTTCACCGCCATCAGGTCCGGCGCTGTAGACGAATACTTCGCCGAGCTGGCTCATGAAATAGATTTTGTCATCGACTCCGGTCGGCGAGGCTTCCAGTTTCATTTTTGAATCGACGCGGGTGCTCCAGAGAACGCTGCCTGTCGTCGGGTTCAAGCAGCTCAGGAACTTATTCCGGCCGTTCAGGATGTAGAAATAGCCTCCGTAGTAGAGAGGCGTCGGAACGTCAGCGGTGACTTCCTTTCCCTCACTGACCCATTGCTCCGCAGTGTCGAAAAGCGGTCCCTTGCCACCTGCTGCTATCGCGTAAATGGGTGCGCCTTTCGGGCCGCAGACGAGGATCGTTCCCTGCCCGTAGACGGGTGAGGGGACGAGGCGCCAATGGCCAATTTGGTCAGGATTGTAGGTGCCCCAACGCCAGAGCTCTTTGCCCGTGGCAGGATCGTGACCCGTGAGGCAATCACCTCCGGAAATGACGAGCTCAGAGCGCCCCTCGTGCATCACCGGGATAGGAGTGGAAAAGGCCTCGAGCGATTCCTGGAGTGCGTCTGCCGCGCGGATGTGCTGCCACTTGGTCTCGCCTGTCCCGGGATCCATCGCGAGGAGGAAGGATTTGATCGGTCCGTCTGTGTTGCCGCGTCCATTAACGGGGGTGTCGCGCTGGAGAACCTGAAGATAGAGAATGCCATCCCACAACTGAGGCGAGCTGGAGAAGGTCCACTGAAAGGCGAAGTCGCCATAATCTGACTCGATGTTGCGATGCCATTTCTGATTTCCATCGAAATCAAAGGCGGCAAGATCGCCATTGCCGCTGAAGAAAAATACGGTCTCGCCATCGGTCACGGCCGAGGCGCCTGCGTAGGTGCTTCTTTCGTCAATACGAATGCCTTCGCCGAGTGGTTTTGACCACCTGATCTTTCCGGTGCTGGCATCGATGCAAATACCGACGACGGCATCCTTCTCTTCGTCAACCGATGTCAGAAAGATCGCGTTCTCCCACACAATCGGGGTAGAGGCTCCTTCGCCGGGGAGTTGCGTTTTCCAATTGACGCCTTTGTCGACAGAGAAATTCGAAGGGTAGCCTGTGCCGTCGGCGGAGCCATCGAAACGCGCCCCTCTCCAGTTAGGCCAATTGTCAGCCATCGCTGAAATGAGGGTTGAAAAGGCGACGGCGATGGTGACTACAGTGAGACGGCAGGAGTGCATGAAAGTGATTTTCTGGTTTCGTTGAGATTCGGGAAAAGGACGCGACGTGTCAAGCTGTTGAATTGGTGGATTTGCCTGAGGCAACGGGATGGACAAGGGCGGGGAATGGAATGACATTTAGCGTTATGAAGCAGCTTCTCCTTATTCGCCACGGAAAGTCAGCCTGGGATACTCCGGGGCTCAGTGATCACGATCGAACCTTGAATGGGCGCGGTGAGCACGATGCTCCGAGAATGGCTGCCGCATTAAAAGAGCGAGGCGTCTCGCCGGATGCGATCATGACAAGCACCGCGGTGCGTGCCGTATCCACCGCGCGGCTCGTTGCTGAAGGTCTCGGTTTTTCTGTCTCGCAAATCATTACGAATCCAGATCTCTATCTCGCCTCGCCGAGGGCGATCATCAATGTCGTCCAGCACTGCGATGAGTCAGTCGAAACCCTCTTCGTCTTCGGACACAATCCGGGGATGCACGATGCTGCCGATCTGATTTCCAATGCCGCAGGAGTGGAGTCTTTTCCCACCCTTGCCGTGGCCCGTTTTGAACTGGATGTCGAACACTGGGGAGAGCTCGATGCCCGGACAGGCCTGTTGCTTGAATCATTTTCTCCAAAAACGCCGGGAATCGCTTGATCAGTCTTTCCCGTTCCGATGCTCTGTGATAAGTTTATAATTAGACAATGAATACCGATAACCCCCCACCCCTGTCACCCTATTTACCCGTAGCTGAACCCAATGGCACTGGGAAGAGTGGGGGGAGTGGGAAAAAAGTGGCCCTGGGATGCAGCCTTGGCTGTCTCGTTAGCGTCGTTATTACCGCAGTGGTTGGCTATTTCGTTTTCACCGGTATCAAAAACAAAGTTGCCGATGCGGCGGCGAGTTACACCTCGGAGCTGCCTGTCGCTATCATGGAGCCTACGACATCGGAGGCGGAGGTGAATGATGCCATCGGCCGATTTGATCGATTCAGTGCTGCGATGTCAGCGGGGAAAGCGCCCGAGCCTCTCGTTTTGAGCGAATCCGACATCAACGCGCTGCTTTTTAAGCACCCCCTCTTTAAGGCGGCGGCAGGAAAGGGGATCGTTTCAATTACTGGTAATAAGCTCACGAGCAAGATCAGCCTGAATCTCGATGATATGAACATCCCTGTTCCGTTTATTGCTGCGGCAGTCAAAGGACGCTATTTCAACGGAGAGGCGACGCTCTCTCTTGGCATGACGGCAGGACGTCCGGGGCTCTACATCGAGGAACTGCGCTTCAACGGCGCGTCTCTTCCCCGCGAGATCATGGAGGGATTCCGTCAGGAGAACCTAATGGAAGGATCTGACGAGAATGGCAATATGAAGGCCTTCTTTGATCGGATCGAAGACATCAGTATCGAGTATGATCAGCTTAAGATTATTCCGAAGACGACGGAATCAGTGAACTAAGCCTCTCATCGGAAATGAGCTGAGGCACCGCGGCGGGGAAATCGGAACGGTAGCCTGACCTCTGTGAGGTCGGAATCGCAAGCCCCGCGGTCGATCGAGGTGTCATCTTTGGCAGGCGAACGCGTCCGGGGGCGCAGGCGCTCCACTACCGCCTGGAGGCTGGATGCACGATCCTTTTCGCGCGTTCAGAGTTTCTCGTAGACGCCTTCGTCGCGCCTCTCCAGCACTGTGAACCCAGCGCTCTTCGCCTTGGAAACGGAGAGGGGCGCTGAAACCTTTGGCGTCGAGATGCCTCGTGAGATCAGCTTTTTCACCGGGCTTTTGCAGAGCGGACACGTCTCCATGGGAGGACGCGTCACCGGACGTCGAATTTCGAACCCCTTATTGCAAATACGGCAACCTCGTTCGGGATCGCTGGAAATGTATTCGTAGAGAGGCATGCCGTAATATCCGGTGAATTGCGGGGGAATGCAAACGCAAACGCTTTGTAGGGAAGGTAGTTGGGGGCAGCGGCTCTTTGGTGAGTGATTGGGAAGACGATTCGAAGAGTTTGTTCTCAACCTTCAGCGCGAGGTCGAAATTTTTGCTTCACTTCTGTCACGTGCCTTTGCCGGGGAAAAGGCGCCTCACTTCAGGTTTTAAAAATCCCCCTGTCCTCTTGATTTTTTCGCGGCGGCTTCTCCGCGGATACGTTTGCTTGGGGCAGGTTTACGAGTCAGGTTTTCACCCCTCGCGTCGAATCTTGACCTGATGACGGCGGTTGCCTACGGTCGTGCCAATCACCAATTACAATTTATGAGCCTCGCAGATTCTTCCTTCTTCCGAATCGTTGCCGTTATCTTTGTGGCCCGAGCATTGTTTCCCTGTTCCGTCTTAGCGGCTGATGTTGTGATTCCTGCTGATCTTCAGGTCAAGCGCAATCAGGTTTACAAAATCATCGATCAGCTTGAGTTGAAATATGATCTCATATTGCCCGAAAAACCGAGCGATAAGCCCGCTCCTTTTATTCTTCACATTCACGGAGGAGGATGGAGGGGCGGCAATAAAGAGATGGCTTATCATCCTCGATATCTTGAATGGGCCAGGGGGCTTTTAAAAGAGGGGGTTGTCTTCGCGACCCTCGAGTATCGAAGGGCAGGGCAGGAAGGGGCGACGACGATCGAATCACTGGCCGATTGCAAAGACGGGCTTCGGTTCTTCTTTGATCATGCGGGGGAATTAGGGATTGATCCTCAACGATTCGGTATTTTTGGAGGATCGGCAGGTGGGCATCTTTGCCTCATGACGGCGTTGTCGCCCGCGTCGGCCTACCCTGTCTCGTTGGGAGTGGATGAGGAGGAAGTGCCGATAGCGGCTTGCGTGGCCTACTACCCATTGGCCCATTTTGGGCAGCCCGATGTGATGAAAGGCGCTAGCTATGGAAATCCGGGGCGCTTCACTCCCATGTTAGGTGGGCCGATTGAGGAGAATAGGGACTTGGCGGAGAAACTGAGCCCTGTTAACTGGCTTGACTCAGGAAAAAAGATGCCCCCGATTCTGTTGCTCCACGGGGATGCTGATCCTGTCCTGCCAGTGCGAAGCGCGAGGCTTTTTGTGGAAAAAGCAAAGCGTCTTGATCTGCCTGTTACCTACATCGAGGCGAAGGGAGGCAATCACGGATTCAGTTCTCCGAGTGAGCCGAGTTTAGAGGAAATGTCCAAGGCGGTAGGCCGGTTCTTTCGGGAATCTTTGATTGTGTCAGTCGCGGAGTGAGTTGGCCGGCCTTTGATTTGAACGCGCAGAAATTCCGCGCGTACACAAAAAAACGGAGCGCTGAGACTCCGTTCTTTAAAATTGGCTGAAGATAGATCTGAATCTACCAACTCGATTTGGTCACACCCGGAATCATTCCGTGTGAAGCCAATTCTCGGAAAGTGATACGAGACATCTTGAAACGACGAAGATAACCGCGACGACGACCGGTCACTTCGCAGCGATTTACGACACGTGTAGGACTGGCGTTACGGGGAAGAAGAGTGAGACCTTCGTAGTCTTTCTCATCTTTCAGTTTTTGACGAAGCTTCGCATACTTGTTAACTGTGCGTCGCTTCCGATCGTTTCGTGCTATCCAACTCGTCTTTGCCATAGGGCGATCAATGTATCCGTCTGAATTATTTTTCAAGCGGAATTTCAACAATAACACTGGATTTATGGTCTATTTTCATGGTTTCCTTTCAAATATGACATTTAAGAACAGTAAAATGATTTTCGCGGCTGCGTTCCTCCTTCTCTGGGGTGTTGAAGCTCAAACGCAGAATGAGGCGGAAAAGGACTGGTTGGAATCCTATTACGAGGCTCCTGATCCAGATCAGTTTGTTCAGCAGATGAAGAATTGGGCCTCCGAGGGGGTTCTCGACAACGAGCACGCGAAGCCTGCTTTAATCGCTTTCACGAGCCAGTTGATCCGTCAGAATAAAGAGAAGGTCGCTGACTGGTATGAGCGGCTATCCGGGTTGGCCCCCCAACAAATGCAGGTTCTCCACACTGCCATGTTGTATTCCCGCACGACAGAGGCCGATGCGATCATGCAGGAAAAGTTTGGGACCCGCTACGAGGAGCAGAAACGGGAGACGAAAAAGATTCTGGAACTGCCCCTCGATAAAGAGGCCACCGCTGACATGCTGTGGGGCTTTTATTATGCCACCGGGTCAGAGCATGCGATTCGCAGGGTCGTCCTTTGTTTCCGGTTCGAAGATGCTCCGGATAATCCGGAAGGTGTTGATGTGCCGGAAGGGTATGTGCCCCATTACAAACGCCTGCCCATTTTCGCGGAGAACTCTCTGATCGCGAACGGCGAGCGCCATCCCCGGGTCGTTGAGATTCTTGAGAAAATGTTAAAAGAGGATACCAGCCTCACTGATCTGGAGAAAGAAGGCGTCTACAACGTGCTTTCGGTTCTGAAGCCTGACGTTTATCCCGACCGCAAAGAGGCGGAGAAGGTGTGAAGGCGGGGAGAGGTCAATATTACCTCTCCTTTATCCGCTACCGCACGCCGCTACCGAACGACGCGAGCGCCGCCGCCGCTGATGACTTTTTCGACTTCAGCAAGGGAAGCCATTGTCGTGTCACCGGGAGTAGTCATTGCAAGCGCTCCGTGAGCCGCCCCGTAGTTGATGGCACGGGCAGGGTCATTGTGAGCGAGGAATCCATAAGCGAGGCCTGAGGCGAAGCTGTCACCACCTCCGACGCGATCCATGATCTCGAGTTCAGGGAACGGAGTCGCCTCGAAGAATTCGCCATCGTGCCAGCAGATCGCGCCCCAGTCATTGACGGTTGCGGTGTGGACTTCGCGCAGGGTCGTCGCGGTAGCCTTGAAGTTCGGGAATTCCTTCACCGCGGTTTCGATCATACGTTTGAAATTGTTCACGTCGATTCCACGAACATTTTCGTCTACGCCTTCCACCTCAAAGCCGAGGCTGGCGGTGAAGTCCTCTTCGTTTCCGATCATCACATCCACATACTGAGCGATTTCACGATTCACTTCCTGTGCCTTCTCCAGTCCGCCAATGGCGCTCCAGAGGGAGGGTCGGTAATTGAGATCGTAGCTGACGATAGTGCCGTGCTTCTGAGCGGCTTTGCAGGCCTCAATCGTGAGGTCGGCGGTGTCTTTGCTCAGAGCGGCAAAAATGCCTCCGGTGTGGAACCAGCGTGCCCCGTGGTTTCCGAAAATATCATCCCAATCGAAGTCGCCGGGTTTCATCTGGCTGGCAGCGGTGTTGGCTCGATCAGGGCAACCGACGGCTCCGCGGATACCGTAGCCACGTTCCGTGAAATTGAGGCCATTACGAACATCGCGGCCGATCCCGTCGTAGTCTTTCCACTGAATGAACTGCGTATCGACGCCGCCCTGCAAAATAAAGTCTTCGACGAGACGACCGACGGGATTGTCAGCAAAGGCGGTTACGGTGGCAGCGCGAAGTCCGAAGCAGCGTCGGAGCCCTCGTGTCACATTGTATTCGCCGCCGCCTTCCCAGGCGTTGAAGTGGCGGGCCGTGTGAATCCTGCCTTCGCCTGGATCAAGACGAAGCATGACTTCGCCCATGGAAATGCAGTCGTAAGCGACTTGAGAAGCGGGTTTGATTGTGAGTGCCATAATAAAGTAGGTGGTTCGGTATTAAATTGGATGAATTTGAAATTAGGCAGAGCTAACGAAGTTCATCCGATTCGTTATTTTTCGTATCATTCGTCTTAACAAACGATCTGATTTTAACGCGGAGGTAAAAGGATGGCCGGGAATTAGGCGAATGATTTCAGGACTTCTTCCCCGAATGTTTAAAGTCGAGATGGATAGGTCGTTATTAAATCTGATAGAACCGAAGGATCAGTTCCACTTGTTGGCCTGGATGAAGTCGTCGTCTCCGTTGAGGTAATTGATCATGTTGTGAGTCGCTCTAAGTGCCTGACGCTCGACTGACTCGTAAGTTCGTGAAGCAATGTGGCTCGTGATAATACAGTTTGGCGCACCAATTAGCGGGTGATTTTCCGCAGGGGGTTCTTCGTCGAGGACGTCAGCGCCGTAGCCGCCGACTTTTCCGCTTTCGAGTGCATCCTTCATGCTCTGTGTTTCCACTAGTTCGCCACGAGCGCAGTTTAAGACGATGACGCCGTTCTGCATTTCTTCGATTTTCGAAGGATTGATCATTCCATGCGTTTTCTCGTCGAGGAAGCAATGGAGGCTCACGACGTTGGCTCCTGTCAGCACTTCATCCATCGACTCGCAGCGCTTCACGCCATGTTTTTCGGCAAAGGCTTCATCAAAATAGGGGTCATAAGCGATGACCGGCATGCCAAAGGCCTTGGCGCGGGTCGCGACTTCTTTTCCGATGCGGCCGAGTCCGATGATTCCCATGGTTTTGCCCATGATTTCATTGCCGACGGGCTTTTTCCATCCTGCCACCCATTTGCCTTCGATGACCTCGACGGCATTTTGCTGAATCTTTTTCGTGATACTGAGGAGCAATCCGAAGGTGTGCTCAGCCACCGTGGTGTGATTGACCCCGGGGGTGTTGAGGATGGGCAGCTTCTGCGTGGTGGCGAAGGCGACGTCGATCTTGTCGAGCCCGATCCCGTATTTTGAAATGACTTTGAGGCGAGGGAGTGACTTTTCAATCACGGCTTGCGTGATGGCATCATCACCACAGATAAAGGCATCGAATTCACCTGCCAGCTCCAACATTTTAGACTCGGGGAGCGGACCTCGCTCGCGGACGATTTCAAATCCCTGAGACTCAATCAGTGCGTGATGGGGACCGGGAGTGTCCTGGTAACTTGTCGTGGTTAGTAAAATTCGAGTTGTCATAAGCGGAGCCAACGGTTAGCGAAATCTGGCGCGATGACAACAGGCAAATTGCGTGAGAGACTGATCCGGTAAAGAGATAAAATGCAAAGCGAAAAAGACATCGAGAAATCCAGAGATCACGGAGTACAACCGTTGGAAGCACTTCTCGATTCGCTCGGTTATGCGAACAGTGTTCTCGTCGAGGCGAGCACCGAACAGCTCACCCATAAGCAGGTCCAAAAAGCCCGCAAAGGGAGGCGCGTCACGAGCAATATTCAGAAGAAGATTTTGAATGCGATCAGGACGCTGCGTCGCACCGAGGAAGAGGAGTCATATAAACTCTCTGACCTTTTTAACTACCGCCCTTGAGCGGCTCAGCGAACCAGTAAATGCAAATCTCAAGGAAAGCTGACTATGCCCTGCGTGCCGTGACGATTCTCGGATCGCTTCCTCCTGAGAAAACAATGCAGGCGCAGGAGATGGCAACGGGAGGTCAGATTCCCATCAAATTTCTTGAGCAAATATTGCTTACTTTAAAAAAGGCGGGCCTCTTGCGAAGTAAGCGCGGTGTTGGCGGGGGGTACCGCCTCGCGAAAGCGAGCCGACTGATCACGATCGGGCAAGTCGTGGAGGCCGTTGATGGTGAACTCGTCAATTTAATCGATCTTGATGACTATCCCACCTTTCCCGGCTCGGGAGGCATAGAGCAAAGTCTTGCGAGAATACAGGGTAGCATTAATGAAACGCTGCGGGGGACGACGATCGAAGACATCATCAATCTTGATTCAGGCGATTCGATGGTCGGATATGGGATCTGAGCTTTGATTCTCCGAGCTCTTCTTACGGTGAAAAAAGCACGCTTTACCGTTCCGCGACAATGTTCTGAAAACGTCTAAGCTTTAAAGATGTTGAAAGGAGCCGTATTTCTGTTTGCTACACTACTGATGGGTCCGGGCGCCTCCCTCCTGCGTGGCGAGGACGTCGATTTCCAGCGGGAGATTCGTCCGCTTCTCAGTGACCGCTGTTTCAAATGCCACGGCTTCGATGATGAATCTCGCGAGGCGGATCTTGGGCTGCATCTCTTCGAAGAGGCGACACGGGATCTTGGTGGCTATCAGGCAGTGAAGCCCGGTGCGGCTGCGGCCAGCGAATTGATCGCTCGTCTCATTTCCGACGACCCCGACGAAGTGATGCCGCCGGCGAAGGCGAATAAGCCACGTTTTTCGGCTGAAGAGGTCGATCTCATGAAGCGCTGGATCGAGGAGGGCGCGAAATATGAGCGTCATTGGGCTTTTGAGAAACCGTCGAGGCCAGTTCTGAGGGAGTCTGAAAAGGGGAAGCACCCGGTTGATCAATTTCTGGATCGGGCAATTGAGAAGGCGGGAATCACGGCCATGGCGCGGGCCGACCCTTTCACACTAATCCGAAGGTTGTCTTACGATCTTCGGGGAATTCCGCCGACGGTTGCGGAAGCCGATGCCTTTTACTCGGCCTCGGAGAAAGACGCCACGAAAGCGTGGGCTGATCTCATCGAGACCTTTCTCGCATCGCCCGCCTACGGCGAAAAATGGGCTCGCGAATGGTTGGACCTCGCCCGCTATGCCGATAGTAATGGCTATGAAAAGGATCGACCCCGCTCGATCTGGCTCTACCGCGACTGGGTTGTGAATGCGCTCAATGCCGATATGCCCTATGATCAGTTCACGATCGCGCAGCTCGCCGGCGATATGCTTCCGAATGCGACGATTGCCCAAAAGGTCGCAACCGGATTCCATCGCAACACGATGTTGAACGAGGAAGGCGGCATTGATCCGCTTGAGTTTCGATTTCACGCCATGGTCGACCGCGTTGCCACGACCGGCTCCGTCTGGATGGGGCTGACAACGGGTTGTGCGCAGTGTCACACTCATAAGTTTGACCCTATCACTCACACTGATTATTTTGCGCTGATGGGATTGCTGAACAATGCAGATGAGCCCGAGATCGAAGTTCCTGATTCGGCATTTGAGAAAGCAAACGCCGCGATCGACCAGCAGATTGATGCCCTCTACGGAAAACACGTTACGTCGATTGACCCGAAGAAGAAGGCGGCCTGGATAGAGGAACAGAAATCGAGGGCGGCCAAGGCAGCACAATGGACGACCTTGAAGCCGAGCTCAGCGAAGTCGGAGACGCTTCTCCTGTCGATTGAAGACGACGACTCCATTTATGCGAGTGGCGACTTCACAAAGCGCGACGTCTATGATTTGACCTTTGCGGCCCCTTCGATTGAGGGGGAAGCGGTTACGGCGATCCGTATCGAGGCGCTTCCCGACGTTCGTCTCCCCGCTCGTGGTCCCGGGGTGGCGTATTATGAAGGGCGAAAAGGGGACTTCTTTCTCAGTGAGGTGAGTGCTCAACTCGGGGGGGAGAAATGGGCCTTTCGCGACGCGAGCGTCAGTTTTGGAAAGCTTTCAGTTGGTTCCGGAGCCGTGGATGGGGGCAATCTTTTCGATGGTGACGGCTCCACTGGGTGGTCTACTTCGGGGAGGGAAGGTCAGCCCAACGAGGTCGTGATCAATCTTGAAACTCCGGCTGTGCTCGACGGGCCGCTTAGGATCGAACTGTTATTTGAGCGTCATTTTGTTGCCGCCTTAGGAAAACTTCGTGTCTCTGTGACCACAAAATCAGGCGAGGTGATTGCCGACAAAGGCAGACTTCCTGATCTCTCGGCACTCGACGAAGAAACGAACGATCAATTCTACATCGCGCAGGCGAAAGGCTTTGCTGACTATCGGAAGAAACTGAAGAAGCTTGAGTCGCAGCGCCCTGCTCCGACGACGACTCTCGTGATGCGCGAGCGTCTCCCGGAGAATCCCCGTGAGACCTTCCGTCATCATCGCGGCGAATACCTTCAGGCGAAGGAGAAGGTGAGTCCCGCCGTTCCTGTCGTTTTTGAACCGATCCCAAAGGGGCAAGCGAAAAACCGTCTCGGATTGGCTCGCTGGCTCGTGAGTGATCGCAATCCACTGGTAGCGCGGGTTGCCGTGAACCGTGCCTGGCGCTCATTTTTTGGCACGGGAATTCTCAAAACATCGGGTGACTTTGGATATCAGTCAGAGCAGCCGACGCATCCTGAATTACTCGATTGGCTCGCGATGGAGTTTGTTGAACAGGGTATGTCGTTCAAATCGTTGCACCGTCTTATTGTCACCAGTGACGCCTATCAGCGATCGAGTGCGATCAATTCCATTGCCCTTCACGCGGATCCCGAAAATCGGCTTCTCGCGCGAGGTCCGCGGTTTCGACTCACCGGGGAGATGCTTAGAGATGGCGCCTTGCAAATGGCCGGATTGTTATCTCAAAAACGAGGCGGGCCCGGTGTCTACCCTCCCCAACCTGAAGGCGTTTTTGAACTCGCTTACGGGGGTGGAAAATGGACTCCCTCAGCGGGAGAGGACCGTTACCGGCGCAGTCTCTACACGTTTGTGAAACGGACCGCTCCTTTTGCCGCTTACCTCACTTTCGACGGGCCTACTGGCGAGAGTTGCATTCCACGTCGAGATCGGAGCAACACTCCTCTGCAAGCGCTCACGCTCCTCAATGACGCGATGTTTGCTGAAGTGGCGGAGGAAATGGCAAGCGAGGCCATTTTAAGTGAGGGGCCTAACCCGGTTAAGGCGGGCATTCAACAGGGTCCGATCAACGACCAAAGAGGGGTAAGTCCTGCTTCACGCGCCATCGAGACGATTTTTCGGCGAATCCTGACACGCCCACCGTTGAGGGTGGAACTGGAGGAGCTTGTCGCTTTCTACCAAAGCCAGATCGAACGTTTGGAAAGTGAGACGTTGAAAGCGGCAGAACTTCTATCAGATGCAGAAAGAGCGGCGGGCGCGGCAAATGAAATCGCCGCATTGAAAATGGTTGCTCGCGTCCTTTTGAACCTCAACGAAAATATCACCCGCGGATAAGATGATTAATCCTCTGAGAGACCTGACAAGGCGACAATTTTTCGACGACTGCGGAGTTGGGCTCGGTAAACTCGGACTCGCTTCCGCCCTCGCGGGCGGTTTCGGGAATCTTGCACGAGCTGCGGGAACGAATCCCCTCGCGCCCCGTGATACTCATTTTACGCCGAAGGCGAAGCGGGTCATCTATCTGTTTATGGCAGGTGCTCCGAGTCAGCTTGAGCTGTTTGAGAACAAGCCGAAGCTTCGGGAACTCGATGGAAAACCGATTCCACCTTCGGTGATCGCAGGGCAGCGCTACGCTTTTATTCAGCCGGATGCGGCGGTCCTTGCTCCGCGATTTCCCTTTGCTCGTCATGGACAGTCAGGGATTGAGTTGTCAGACCGACTTCCGCATCTCGCTTCGATCGCCGACGAGATTGCGGTGGTGAAGTCGATGAACACGAGTCAATTTAATCATGCTCCAGCACAGATTTTTGTGAATTCAGGACACCCCTTGCCGGGACGTCCCTCGATGGGTTCGTGGCTCAGCTACGGGATCGGGAGTGAAGCCGATGATCTTCCTTCATTTGTGGTCCTGAAAAGTGGCGGTAGCCTGAGCGGGGGGGCCTCGATGTGGAATGCGGGATTTCTTCCGGGGAGTCATGCCGGAGTTCCTTTTCGCGAGTCGGGTGATCCTATTTTGCATGTTTCCAATCCTACTGGTTTCGACAATCGTGCTCAGCGGGATTCCCTCGATCTGATTCGCCAAATGAATGAGCGGGAGCTTGCCTCGGTCGGGGATCCTGAAATACAAACACGAATCGACGCCTACGAGATGGCGTGGCGAATGCAGGCAGCCGCTCCGGAGTTGATGGACTTGAAACAAGAGTCAGAGGCGACTCTTGACCTCTACGGAGCGAAACCAGGAGACCCCAAGGCGGGGTTTGCAAACAACTGTTTAATGGCTCGTCGTCTTGCGGAGCGGGGGAGTCGTTTTGTCCAGGTCTATCATGCCGGATGGGATCACCATTCCAAGGTCGAGGAGGGCGTTACCTCACAGGCGAAACTGGTTGATCAGGCGGCGGCGGCTTTGGTCAAAGATTTGAAGATGCGTGGGCTTCTCGAGGATACGCTCGTTGTCTGGGGCGGTGAATTTGGACGCACGCCTATGGTTGAGGCCAGTGCCGCGCTCGGTCGGAGTATGGGGCGGGATCATCACCCACAGGCCTTCACGATGTGGATGGCCGGCGGTGGGATTAAACCTGGGATTGAATATGGAGCGACCGATGAGCTTGGGTTTAATGTGGTCGAGAATGGCGTCCACGTTCACGATCTGCAGGCGACGATATTGCATCAGTTAGGACTCGATCATACGAAACTTACTTACAAATATCAGGGGAGGGATTTCCGTCTCACCGATGTTCACGGGCATGTCGTAAAGGACATTTTGGCGTAAGAGATTAGGATTTGATAAGCGAAACTGTTCTGACAAGGAGTGGCGTGCTTCCAGCCGCGAGCGATGCCTGCGTCTTCGTTGCTTGGGTTGCTCTGGCGGCTGGAAGCGCGCCACTCCTTGGGGGCGCTATTGGGTCAATGATGCTCGCGGATGATTGTGGGGAAGAAGCCCATGCTTGCTTTGTGATTCATCGCCGGAATAGTGTGTCGCATGAAACGGCCCGACCTCCTCTCCCAACTCGAAGATCGTACCGAAAAATGGGATGTGATCATCGTCGGTGGCGGTGCGACAGGGCTTGGAATTGCGGTTGATGCGGCGAGTCGCGGCTACCGCACGGTATTGCTGGAGCAGGCGGATTTTGCAGAAGGGACTTCGTCTAAAAGCACGAAGCTCATTCATGGAGGGGTCCGCTACCTTCGCTCCGGAGAAGTGAGCCTCGTGAGAGAGTCGCTTCGGGAGCGTGGTCATCTTTTGCGCAATGCACCCAATCTGGTCAAGCCTCTCTCGTTTGTCGTTCCCGCTTACCGCTGGTATGAGCAGTTTCTCTACGGAAGCGGTTTGACTCTCTATGATCTTCTCGCGGGTAAGCTTGGGGTGGGGGCTACTGAGCATCTTTCCTCGCCTGAGACGATTTCCCGCATTTCGAATCTCAGGGAAGAGGGGCTTTACGGCAGCACGCTTTATTGGGATGGGCAGTTCGATGACGCGAGGCTTGCGATTGCGATGGCAAAGACTGCCGTTTCGAAGGGAGCATGTGTTCTGAATCATGTGAAGGTCGAGCGTCTCACCAAATCCGGTGACAAGATTACGGGATTGGTGGCACGGGATGTCATTGGCGGAAACGAATATGAGATTTCCGGTAAAGTCGTCATCAATGCCACCGGAGCGTTTTCAGATTCAGTTCGCCGGATGGATGATCCTGACGTTTCCGAGGTGATCGCTCCGAGCCAGGGGATTCACATTGTTCTCGATCAGAAATTCCTCGGAGGTCAGACCGGAGTGATGATTCCGAAAACGGATGATGGTCGGGTTCTCTTTGCGATCCCGTGGCACAACCGGATGCTTCTCGGCACGACTGATACGGGAGGGGTTCCCGTTGAACTGAATCCGAAACCGCTGGAGGCGGAGATCGACTACCTGATTGATCATGCCGGACGATATTTAAATGAGAAGCCGGGTCGCGATGACATCAAAGCGACGTTTGCCGGACTTCGTCCCCTCGTGAAGCCGTCTGGGGACATGGGAAATACCTCAAAGCTTTCGCGAAGCCATAGTGTTTTTGTGAGCGAGTCAGGATTACTCACGGTCTGCGGTGGAAAGTGGACTACTTACCGGCAAATGGCTGAAGACGCCTTAGATCGTGCTGCAGAATTTGCCGAGTTAAAGCCCTCTGCCTGCGTCACTCACGATCTTCGTCTAATCGATGACCTTCCGGAAAGCGAAGGGGAGGCGCTCAGTAGTGACTTGCTCTATACGATGGGCGATGCGGTCGCAGCTGTGCGCGAGGAGATGGCGATGACTTTGACCGATGTGATGAGTCGGCGTCTCAGGGCGACCTTTTTAGACGAGGCGGCAACACTGAGTGTTGCGCCGGAAGTGGCAAAGATGATGGCAGCTGAATTGGGCCGCGATGAAGAATGGGAGAAGGCGCAGCTCTCGGTATTGCTGGAGCAGGCTCCCTCATGAGAGGCTTTCAGTTCACCTTCCCGGTTTCCCCCCTTTCTGTAGGCAATGGGGAGACTTGTTGAGTGGCCTTGAATGAAGCTTGTCACGAAAGCTTGCCGCACCCCGGCTGACGGAACTTTGCAATCACAAGATTGCGCTACGATCACCGGGGCCTCTTCCGAACTGTGCTGTCTCAAGCTCTCCTCCTGGAATGCGATTGAACTCCGTCACATCGACGGCGGCATGATAGAAGCCCGCATCGACGGCAATCGCGCGGAGCCGAGAAGCAAGTTTCGGAGGTATCGCTGTGCTGAAAGTGGTTGCTTCGAAATCTTGTCGAATTTTTTCGTAGGCTTTTGAGATCTTGTCCGATGGAACGTCGGGGAAGGTAATCGTTCCGACCTGTTGCTGAATGCCCTCGTCAATCGAGACGAGAAGATCGGTTCTGCCTCTTGGAAGGGTGCTGAGAGATTCGCGTTCAGAGTGGTATCGGCCCGGCTTGCCTCCAACTGAAGCCTATTCTCTGCAATCGTGAGATCGATCACGTCAGTGGTGTATTTCTCCCAGCCTCTTCCTTCGGCGCGGATCTTCCCGTTGATTGACCATGTCCTAGGGTTCCCGAAATCACCGGTGAACCTCAGATCGAGCGCCGACGCGATCCCCGCGAGTTCGAGAGGTTTCTCATGATCGAGTTCGATCCGGCTGAGATCGATAGCGCTGCCGGGTTTCAGATTCAGAGCGATCTGCCAATTCTCGCGAAGAGACCCTTCGAGGATGCCTCCGGCGATGTCGAGAAGGACCCCGCCTTCAAATTTACCCGGGGTCGGCTCCTCTATGTAAAGTGAGTTAAGCGAGAGAAGGGGAAGGGGGGACATCGCAGCGATTTCGATGCAGCGTTCTCCCTTGCTAATTTTAGCATGAATATCCGTGATCTCGCTACTTCCGGGGAAAGCAATCCGACTGATCTGTAAGGAGCCATTTTCCCCCGGGACCGATCTCAAGTTGAGGTGGGTAATCGTGACTTGTCCTTTGCCGGTAAGCAGATCGATAGAGAGATCTTCGATTTCGACATCGCTCGCGAGGAGGTTCCAAAGCGGGCTGAAATCCGTGGAAGTCGCCTTTGCCTTCTTCCTTTTCGCTGGAGCCATCGCAGGTTCATCCTGTTTTTCTAATGTCTCAGGCAGAGGAATGACGAGAGCGGCCTTCCGGATTACGAGAGCATCGAGCCAGTTAAATGGAGCGGCGCTCCGAATCAGATCAAGACCGCGATAGCGAAGCGATGCTTCTTCAATTTGGAAAAGAGAGGGATTGCGATCGCCACCGTCAAATTCCACCGAAGATAGCGAAAAGCCGGACCAAAGCGTTCCCTCGACTTTAAGGCCGCCCGCGAGGCCCTCGCAGGCGGCTGCTTTGACCACGCCGATCTGGACAAGGGTTCGGAAGCCGGTCCCATTTGAGACCGCGAGGAGAATGGGCAGAACCACAAAAAAGAGAATCAGGAAAACGAAGAGCCAACCGCGCTTTCGAGGCGCGCCTGATGTTTCAGCGCCTGATGAATCAGGCGCTGTCTCAGAAGAAGGCATGAAGGAGGGACGGCATCGGTCAAAGTGACTCTATCTCGCTCCACTGAGGTAAGGTCCGAACCTACAATCAATTTTGGAGCGAGTAATGGGCGCCTGCTCGATTCAGGAGGGGGGTAACTCCTCCTGCTGAAAAGCCAGTGGCAGCGGCAGTGGTGAGGCTCCAGATGAAGCTTTCACTGATGTCGCCTCCGCAGTCGAGGCTACGGGGTCTCCTTGCAACGACCTTGGCTGTTTTGCGTGCCCGCTTTTCCCGGTGCAAGAACCCGCTTAATCTGCGGCGGATTGATTAAAAGAATGACAACTCTATCATTCTTTGAAAGCATTCCTTGATCCTGTTCTCTGATGGTGATTGTATCAGTCCTGAATCACCGCACCATCTCCTGACCTTTTCCGATTCCCTACGACTATGCGCTTCTCAACTCGCTGGCAGATATACTCGATTAAGTAGTTACCCAAGGGTAGACGAATCCCTACTGTTTAAATACCGCCTGGATTCGTCCGTCATATCCTTAGAAAACGGTGTTGTCAGAATTTGACGAAAGTGCTACTTTAAAACGGTTGTTATGAAAAAGCTTTTGCTTCCCATTCTCGTCGTTGTCTTTTTCTCAAGCTGTACTGATTCACTGGATAAAATAGTAGGTATCTCAAAGCCACAACTGAGGGTGTTGGACCCTGCGTCGAATGAGCCGCAGAATCTACCGGAAAACGCTGAAGTCTCTCTTCCGGAAGGAGCTGTGATTGAGAGTCGGATACCGCTGGTGACCTTCCCCATCGAAAGAATCCTGACAGATGTCAAAGGAAGAACGATCAGCGCGAAAGTTCTGGCCAAAAAGGGAAACCAAATAGCCATCGCTAGGATTCCATCGAATCAGCAATTTGTCCTCACCCTTGAAATGTTGGCTGAAGCTGACCGCGTTGTGTTGGCTCGTATTGCGGATGGAGGAGACTTCGCTTCCTCCGATTTCGCTTCAGGGGATTCGGCATTGAGCACAGATCGCAGCGCGGTTTGGCATTCGCACATCAATAATGCCGAAAAAGAAGCGAGCCAGTTTGGAATCCCACTTCTGGTAGCCGTTAGCAATGGCGCTAACAGGAAAGCCAGCGCCGAGCTGGAGAAAACGCTCGTTTATTCTCGCGAATTTAAGAAATGGGCAGACAGAAATGTAGTGCTCTGTCTCCTCAAAGTTGAAAGCGGGTCCAGAGAGACCACCCTTCAAACATGGAAGACTTTGGCGATGTATGGAATCAGGCAATCGAGTGTCTCGACTGTGGCCTTAATCAATCCCGGAAGTTTCACCAGCAAGTTGATCCCGCTTTCCGAAGTGGCTTCCGTTGAAAGTGCTGTATCCAATCTGGACGAAGCGATTCTTAAAAAATCTGCTTGGGCGTCGATTGCTGCAGCCCCGGCACCCCGGAGGCAGGCCTCGCCTTTCAAGGTTAGCAGCCGAGGAAGTTCAACGTGACGATAGAGCTACTCGCCGGAAGGTCTTCCGGCACAACCAATTCACCGAAGACAAAGAGCGGTCCTCGCCACGAACCCATCGCGTTCTCATGTCTGTGCTCAAGGGGTGCTGCTTTATCGCGTTAGGACTATCGAATCAATCGGCCTGTGCGATGCTGAGGAAGAGGCCGCAGGCGATTTTTTTCTCGAGGGCGTTGAGGGCCTCGCGAGAATGCTCGGATTTTGGGCACGAGATCATTGCGCCTTTTTACGAGCGGTTATGAGAAAGATCGGCAGCGGGTTCTAGAGTGTATCCGTTGAAGCAAACTGCCGCGAAAATTTCCTGATTTTGTTCGGATCCCACACAATGAGAAGAGATTGTCAGAGCGTGTTTTTCTTGCTGGCTTTCAGCTTTCAGCTTTCAGATTTGAGAGGTTTGCCGCAGAGTGGAACCATTAGTAAGTGATTACGACAGATCGTGAACCGCCTCCAAAACTAACAGAGGAAGGTGCGGATGACCAAGGTTATGCTCCGGTGGGCGCGCAATCCGAATGAACAGTAGAAACTCTAACCTGGCATTGGAAGGGTGCCTCCCAGTAGCGGAGGTCATCGTAATCGTGCTCGACTTGGCAATAAATACCGATGGCTATTCAATCCAGTTCTGACTTTGTTTTTTCAACCAAATCGGCGATTTGGGAAGTGAATTCTCAGTGGACGGGGTTGATCTACGGCCCGGCTGCGGCGATTCTTCAGATCGCTCATCCCAAAGTGGCACACGGGGTGGCGCGTCATAGCAATTTCAAATCGGATGCGCTGGGGCGGCTCACGCGAACACTTACGGATGTGAACAGCGTTGCGTTTGGGACATGGGCGGAAGCCGAAGAAACGAAAAAACGGCTTCTCGAAATGCACTCGAAAGTCCGGGGCACTTCCGAGAGCGGCCTCGATTATCACGCTTTGGATCAGGATCTACTGGTCTGGGTTTTGGCAACCTTGGTGATGGCTTCGGTAAAAGGACGCGAGCTGGTTTACGGGCCAATTGATCTCGATCAAAAAGAGGAGTTTCTCGGTGAAATGGTTACGTTAGGGCTGTTTTTCGGAATCCGTGAGGGCAGTGATGATAGGCTCTCGAGTTGGAAGAATTACGAAGACTATTACGACGAAATGATCAACAGTGACTTTCTCGGGAGCGATCCTGTATGCGGGGAACTGGCGCGTTGTCTTGTGAAACCTCAGGACCGTTTAACCGTAACGCTACTTGGCCTCATCACCAGTTTCCTCCCCGTGGAGACGCTTCCTTCGCAGCTCTTGAAGCCCCTTACTTTAAAAACAACGATTGTTTCCCGAGCGAAAATGCGTTGGTTTAAGTGGGCATTTCCGATTATTTTTCGGTGGCTTCCCGAGAAGCTGAAATATTTCGAACGGACTCGACGACGACATTTCGACAACGAATAAAGGAAACGAAGAGATCCGCAGAGACATTTTTAAAGGTCTTTCGCCTCAACTTTCTGGCCTTTGGGATTGGTCGCGCCCTCGCTTCCTTCTTCCCCGCGAGTGATCTGAGGAAGTTGAGCAAAGGAGGGAAGCTCATTCCGCCTCCCGTGCTACGGAATTATTAGAGCCGGACCCTGAATCACCGCTTCTTCAAAAAGGCGATTAGATCGATCATTTCGGTTTTTGAAATCGCGGCTTCAAGACCCGGGGGCATGAGTGAGAAACCGCTCGTGGTGAGGGTTTTCACTTCGGCTCTCGGAATCGTCAAGGTCTGCCCACCGGGGATACGCAAGGTGATCGCAACGGCGTCTTCGGCGTGAATGAGACCGCTCAGGGTTCTGCCGTCGGTGGTTTCGATTGTCTGCGCGACCCAGCGTTCTTCGACGGCACGATTCGGATCGAGAATATCAGTCATGAGCGCCTCGGCCTGTTTGATTTTCACATCATTCAAAGGGGGGCCGACGTCGACTCCGATGTCGCCGACCTTGTGACAGATCATGCAGGTCGCTTTCTGAAAGACGAGCTTCCCGTTTTCGGGATCACCCTTGTGTGTGGGAATCGCTTTGCGATATTCGGTAATGAGAGTGGAGCGATCCGAGTCGGTATTTCCAAAAAGCTCCGTCGCGAGGTTCTTGATTTCCTCGTTGGAGGAGCGGCCATAGATCCACCGTGTCATCGGCGGCATGATCGACGGGTTGATCTCACCGGCCTTCATCTTTTTCATGAGCGCGAGACCGGTTTTCGTATTACCTGCGATTAAATCAAGGGCTTCGCGGCGAGGTGTCGGCGCGAGCGTCTTCCATCGTTCGAAGAAAAAGTCAGCGACCTTCTCCCGATTGTCCCGGCTCATGAGCTGGCAGGCGGCGGATTGAATCGCGGGGTCTTCAGCTAAGGGAATGAGCGCATCGACGATCTCGATCTTCTCTTCAAAAGGTCGTTGCTTGACGAGGGAGAGCGCGGCAAGCCTGTCACCGACATTGCGCTTTCGGTTGAGCGCGATCGTTGTCGCCTTCTCCAAAATGTTCTTTATCGCTTTGCTCCCTTCTACCAATTCCTCGGGCGGTGACTTGATCAGGGCGGCGAGCGTCTTTTGCTTGAGAGGACTCCGTTTCAATCCCTCGGAAATGCCGCTTGTGAGGGCAAAGTGCCACCAGACAGGTGCACCCTTGAGCTGGTCGGTAACCGCTGCGATCTCGGAAGGATTGCCGCGTGCTGCGGTCAGCTTCGCGAACTCCTCCAAGGTAGGTGTTGCTTTGTGAGGAGGGAGCGAGAGGAATGCTTTATCTTTCAGGAGCGTCGCCAAAATTTCAGGAACCGCGTCCGGAGCACTGCTCATGATCGATTTGCGGAGCCATGCGTCGTCGGGACTGGCGGCAACAACGGGTGTGAGTGCGGTGTCTTTCCAACCGGCTTCGGGAAAAAGTGAAAGCGCCACGAAACGAACTCGTGGAGCGTCCGATCCGAGTTGATTCAGAATCGAATCCTTGAGATCTGATTGCATTCCGGATTCTTTTGCCAAGGTCAGGGCTAGCTCTCTCACGTCTGGTGATGGGGAGCTTAAAGCTGATTTGAGGTGGGACGCTTTGAGCGCATCGAGTCCTGACAGTGTTCCCAGTGCGTGACCTGTTGTGGTCGGCGAGTCGCCGGGGAGGAGTGCTTCGAGGGCGGGGATGATGCTTTTGTCCTGCCGCTCAACGAGGAGTCGTTGTGCCTGGGTGCGACGCCACCCGTTTTTATCTGAGAGGAGAGCGACGAGTTCGTCTGACTTTTCGGGTAGCGCGTTGGGCTTTGTCGCCTTCGCTCCTTTTTTGACAACGCGCCAAATTCGCCCCTGATCGAGACCGGCCCGCATGTAGTGAGATTCGGAGAAATCTTCAGGAAAGAAGCGAGAGTGATCGATGAAGCGGCGGTACATATCGACGACGTAGAGTGCTCCGTCAGGGCCGTTCCGAACCTGGACGGGTCTGGACCACTCGTCTCCGGAGGCGAGGAATTCGCGAGTCTCACCGACGCGTTCCGCTGTGTAGGAGGCTCCGTTTTTGATAAGCTTGTTTCTAGCAACGAGTTGCGCGGTGGGATCGCACACAAAAATGTCGCCCTGGAGATCGGGGATCGCATCCCCGCGATAGATTCCGATTCCGCACGCTGCGGTGTGTGTTCCTGCATGGACTGCCGAAGTGGTATGGCTCACCGCGACAGGTCTTACCGGTGCCCCGGGAGACTGAATGTCCTCGTGTCCGACCGTGATTCCGGCGAGGGGATTTCGCTTCACCGCTTCGAGTGGCATCACCGCGAAGATCGCGGGGTTACGATTAGTACAGAAAAAGTGCCGGCTGAAATCATCGAGCGTTCCTCCGTATTGTCCGACCCCGGTTTCGGTTCGCATGACATTGGTTCGCGGGTTGTAGCGAAGGTTCAGTTTCGTGAAATTGAGAACCGCATCGGGGTCGTTTTCGGGATAGATCTCTTTTCCATCCAAGCCGTTGCTCAGGAAAATTTCGTTGTTCAATCCGTAACGGGGACTGGAGACTAGCAGTTGATTGTGTCTCGGTTCGTTACTGCGGAAGAGCACTTCACGCACGTCGGCGACATCGTCACCGTCGGTATCTTTAAGGAAAAGAATTGCGGTCCGGGTTGTTGCTAAAAGTCCGTCGTTCATCGGAGTGAGACCCTGAACGTGATCGAGGTTGGCCGCCCAGGTCGTTGCCGCATCCATGACTCCGTCACCGTCCTTGTCGGAGAGGAGGCGAATCCGCGAGAGGTGAGGTCCCTCGTCAACGGGAAGGGGGTAGTCGCCCATTTCCGCGACAAACATTCTTCCCTGTGCGTCCCAGACGACATCGACGGGATCGCAGGTCAACGGCTCCGCGGCGACGAGCTGAATCTCGTAATCTCCGTCAAGCTCCCAGAGCTTCTGGCTTTCTTCCGGGCTCAGTGGTTCGGAGCGAGGGAGAATGCTTTCGCCAGTGATCGCGTAACCCATGTCGGTGGAGATTTCCTTTGCGGTCCATTTTTCGGAAAAAGAACCAATAGGGTGAAGCTCGAGCCGCCGAATGTGGCACTCGGCGTATTCACTCTGCAAGCCGATGAACCCGCTCGAAGGAGTGCAATTCGTGACCTCATTGATTTTAATGCCATTCAGTAAAACGGTCATCGTGTCGCCCTTGCAGATGACTTCCATTCGGTTCCACTCACCGACCTGGTTTTCGATCTCATTCTTTCCGCGATAACCCTTCACATCGGCCCAGTCAGGATCACGATGTTGCCAGTTGATACGAGCCATCGTTTTCCCTTCGGCTGGAAACGCTTCCTCTTTTCCTTGAGGATCCCAAACCGGTTCGCCGTCCCGGTCGCGTGTCACCGTTCCAGTGATGCGGGTCGGGGCGATTTTCCCTGAGGCGTCTTTTGCTCCGAGAACGAGTATGTCGCCCGAGCCGCCCTCGATGAGTTGCGACTCGATACAACTCATCCAGGTATTGCCGTAGGCTCCGTCGGGTCCGTAGGCGTGAATTAGGAGGCCGCAATCCCGGGCCCGATCAGCTCGTCCTGCGAGGGTCCGCTCACCCCACTTGTATTCCATTACGAGATGGTAGTTTTGATAGGCCTTCGCGGTGCGGATATAACCCATCCCTTTGCCGGATACAGTGAGATCCCCATCGTCTCCAAAAACCCAGACTTCGTCTCTGTCCTCGGTGAGAGAGGATTGATCATTCAAGTGAACCACAAAGTCCTCAGGGACCGAGTCGTGGAGGAGATTGATAAGCGCTTTTGGCTCGATTGCACGGGGCGACTCTTGCGCCGAAACCCAGAAAGGTAAGGTGACGAGGGCAGATAAGAGAGATGGCAAAGCAGTAGTCCTGATCATACCGGAAGGTTACGCAGGGCGGGTGCTCATTGGAAAGTCCGAAGATTCCGCTATTGCGGTAGTGGTCGCGAACGAGATGAGTTTCGCCTCAGGGCGCCTGCGGAAGTTATTCACTCTCCATCGGCGCATCGACCAACATTTCATCCGTTATCACAGCGGAGAGCACTGCCCAGAGTCCTTTTTCCGGAGGCTGAACAAACTGGCTGCCTTCGATTCTGTGTTCTCTCCAAAGAGCCGCCATATCCCCATCGGGTTGGCTTCCCCTGATCATCGCGGCGGCATTCTTGGCGAATTCAGTGGCGTCTGCGTCCTCCGGTTTGACCTCTTCTCCTGTCTCGATTAGACGAAAAGAATGAGGCGGGAAAACAATGTGCTTTTTCTCATCCCCGGAAACAAAACCTATGATTGCCCCTCGAAAAACGGCGTTCCCCTTCAGCTTGAGGGTGATGACATCTCCTACGCCAATGTCAATGGGTGCGGACTTGCCGTCGGTGTAGTCGTTTTCGGGTTCTTTGTCCGGTACTTCCTCTCGCCATGCATTTCGACAGTGAAGTTTTCTGCCATTCACATAGACCTCACTTTCTCCTTTTGCGACAATGTAAAGGACCATCTCCTGGCGCTCAACATTTGAGGCATTAGGATCTGTGAGCGTTTTAAGTTTTGCTGTGACTTGGCGCCTTTCCTCCTTAATCAGGAGCGCTTCCTTGATTTTGAGACTCTTGGTATATGTTTTCTCCAATACGGAAAGTTGCTGTAAATAGATTTTGAAGAGGCGCAATTGGCTTGCTCTCATTACCGACTCATTTTTTTGGCGCGAAAGCAGATACATTTCCTGCAAATCACGAATCCCTCGGTTATCGGAAAGCGCGTTTCGGTAGGCAGATTCTGAGAAGTTGGTTCCCCCTGAGAAACGTTCGATCTCTTCTTTGACGGCGAGGACTTGGTCCAGTTCTCCCGATTTGGATTCCTGTTCGAGGAGCCTTTGCATCGCGCCAACGAAGTTCTTGTTGAGAATTTCGAGAGGCGCTCTTTCCACCTGATTTTGCGCTTCAAAACGAGCGCGTAAATCAACGAGATCTTCCGGCTCGGAACGGGCCGAACCCGGCATGACAACGATCAGTGATATTATCAATGATAGAGAAGTTGGGAACAGAGGTCTCATGGCATGACGCTAACATATGGGGAGGGCTTTGGGATATTTAAAACGTGAACTGATCAATACTGATACAGGTCCTCAGAGGGCCTACGCTTAAATTGTTTTTGTTACTATACAGGTAGTTCGTCCTCGAAAAGACCAAGAAAGAGATTTCGCTATGACGATTACCGTATTGTTAGTCATTAGTTTAAAAGCAAACGTCCTCTTCGTGAGGCACTCACTGAACAGTGCCGAACCAACCCTGAGGAAGTGGCCGGTTTGGTTCTGGCATTGTTAGATCGAATCGCGCGATGCCCTCGGCAAAAAGTTTCGCGGAAGCGAAGCGACCTGGATCGCTTGAGTAAAAGCTAGCAATCTCCCGACTTAGAAGTTCCGGTAAGCTCCGCCGCGCATGACAATCAAGTCGGCTCTGGGAATTCCTGCGCTGAGACTGAATCGGCGCCACCGCTACTTTTTCGCCTGTTTCTCCATGATCGCTGCGATGGCTTCGAAGAGATCATTCTTCAGCGTTTTACTATAGCCCGAGTGCACCCAGGCGATGTTGCCATCTGGATCAATCACGACGGTGTGAGGAATCCCTTCGACTTGATAGGCTTTGCTCACGGTCATTGTGAAATCGAGAGCGACGGGGGTGTCCTTCCATTTGCGGTTTTTTAGGAATCCAAGAATGATGGGGGGGCTTTCGGCCTGGTTGATGGCGCAGAAGGTGACTGCCTCAGTTGGAAATACTGAGATTGCTTTTTTAACATCAGGCATCGCCTTGATACAGGGCCCGCACCAGGTCGCCCAAAAATCGAGAACGACGATTTTGCCCTGTTGTTCTTTGAGCGAAAATTTCGTCTCATCGAGCATTGTCAGTTCAATCGGCGGGGCCTTCTTGCCAATCAAAGGCGATAGAGGAGCCTCTTCCCCGCTCGGAATGACAGGGTCAGGAGTCAGTTTTAGTTTCCAGTCATTGAAGGCGATCAGGTCGAGCTTCCCCGCTTTTTGAATCGGAGTGGGAGCGCTGCGTTTCATCGAGTGCACGTTGCTCACCGGCAGCCTGCATTTTCCGAGGATAGCTGAGTAACCGACATACTTGCCGTCTTCGATCCTGTCCGACTTGATCTGAAGGCGACTTCCGTCTTTCATGACGATTCGGTGGGTCACTTTGAAATTGAATTGCTTCAACTTTTTGTATTCGACCGGGTCCAATGGATCGAGCAGTTTCTCATCAATCTGTTTTGATTTTGGATTCGTTGGATCGCCTGCCTTGGCGAGTGCATCGGGCGGAGTAAGCCAGACGATGGCTGAAACGCGCTTACGAGGGAAGTCAAAGACATCCGAATTCGCTTCGAATTGAATGGTATCTCCGACTGCGGAAATGAGGGTGCCTCTCAATAGGTCGCCATTCGGTGCGATGAGAACGTGGCTGGGAAGCGAATCTCTTAAGGAGCGGGGGATGGTGAGGCTGTTCCTTTTCGATTTCTTGTCGATGATTCGAAGAGGGATACTTCCGGCGGTTTGCTCAATGCGAAAGTTGCTGATCTCGATTTCGCTACCGGTCTCATTGAATCCCTGCCAGCCGCCTCCTATCTTAAAATAAAGACCGTTTCCTGAGATGTTTTCAGGGTCTATGGCGTGAGTAAAAGCAAGCTTACCATCGACCCTGACCTCAATTTTACCTGAGTTGGAAGTGATCTGAATCGAAGCGCGGTTGTTTTCGATTTCGGTCTGATTGTTGGAGAAAGAAAAGGCGCCGCCGGGTTTTGTCTTGCCTACGAAGAGCCGGTTTCCCTGAGCGAGAATTACGATATCGTTGCTGGCAGCCTCTGCGCTTGAGGTGAAAAATTTCAGCGTCATTGACCCGGTCGATTGTTTCCAATAGGCATCAAAATAGAGGCGGTCGCCGAGGAGGATTGAGGGATTTCCGAATCCTCCGTCCCGGAACGTTGTCGAGTCGCCCTTCATGACGACTTCGTCGTCGGCCTCTTCTATTTCCTCCCATTCGGAATCGTTAAATCCTTCGAGGACACGTCCGGCCGTTCCAATGTCAATGGCCCGCACCTCGGCGGCCGGGATTTCCAGTGAGCCGGTGATGGGGCTATTGAAATGGATGATCTCTTTGCTCAGCGAAACGAGATCGCCCGTGAGTATTTCGTCATTTCGGAGGAACACGCGAGCTCTTCCGATACTGGCGGGAGGCTGGGCGCGGTCTGCCGGAAATTTGGATCGCTCAATCGTGGCTTCGACGGCATCAGCAAGGGGCACGGCTTCAATTGCTCCCGGTGCCTCCCATGCGATGAGACTTTGGGGGAACTCGTTGCCATTAGCGGTGCGGGTGATTCCCCGAAGCGAGAAACCAGTTCCGGTGAGGAGATCCGTTCCTGTGTCAACAGGAACGGTCGCTGGAGGAAAGCGAATCTCGCGGGCATCGATGAGGTTAGTCGCAACGGGATCAGATGACCATTCAGGGTTAATCGTGAGCTGCTCTCGGTTCAGTGCGAGAAATTCACCGCTCACGGTTGGCCCGGAATACCACGCGATTCTGGTTCCCGTCTCCGTGTGTGTCTGACGGGTTCCGCTTTCCGGATTAAGGACGATCTCCCGAACTTGATCGATCGGTAATTCTCGTCCCCCGATCGAAAAAGCGCCGGACCCTTCCTTGAGGCTCGTTTGGTTAACCGATAGAGAATTCAATGAATTTTGAAACTCGATTCGTGGCCTCGTCAGGTCAGTGACGGGAACGTCATTACCATCCCACTCTCGAACCGTGAGCATTGCGAGTCTCATTTCGGGCGTACGATTGAGGATGAAAAATCCTCGGTCGAGTGGGGTTTTGCTCCCCGCGGTAGAGTTGGGGCGCTCTACCGTGACATCACTCAGCGAGGCAAGTTTTTTTCCGGAGGGCTCACAGACTTGAACTTCGCCGCTGTCTTGATTCCAGAAAAGTCGGAATTCAACCATCGCCGTTTTTTCGCTCAGTTTCATTACCGGGACAAACTGCGATCGAAAGGTGAGGACTAGTTGATCGCCCCAGGTTTCCAACTGAGGACCGCGACCGGGCTCGCGGAGAAGCCCGATTTCGAGGCGCGGTTTTCCATCGGGGAAAGCCGCTCGAAAACTCAACGCTACTTTCTGCGGCAATTCAATCGGCCGAAACAAGTTGCCCGACCATTGGTGGGTTGAGAATTCCCCTTTCAAATCAGTGAACCATTCGGTGCTTTTCCGGTCTCTTCCGGAAGAGGTCCAGTCGCTAAGTTCTCCCGGGTCTGAAAGTCGAAATTGTCGGTTGCCCAAATTGACAATTCGTTCAATCGCTTTTCGTTGAATGACAATCGGTTCAGGAAAAAGCGGGCTGCTGAATCGGATCGAACTTTCGTCCATGGAAAGGAGGTCGCCTTCGATTCGATCTCGATTGAGTAACTGGACGCGGAAGTGAGAAGACTCTGCGAGGTCTTCTTTCCGGTTCGTCGAAGGAAATCGAATTCCCCGTAGCTGTTCTTTTTTCAGTCTCAGTGGGCCTGCGAATGCTTCGGCCTGCCAGGAAACGGTTCCATCACTACTCTCTTGGATCGATCCTTTGAGTTCGTCTCCGTTTCGCCACTGCAGCCAGGCGAGTTTCGAGCTGGCGGCTTGCTCGACAGTTTCGGATTTCTCGACTGTGGCAGAGCCCTTTACCTGAAATTGGGCGAGTGCACTCGAATTGAAGAGGATAAGAAATGCACCGACAAAGAAAAAGGAAAGCCAGCGCCGGTTCGAGAGAACTGGGTGTCGAGCGGATAGATGTGAATGCGAAATCATGCTGGCTCAGAATCGCTCGTAGATGGGTAGGAAGCGATAATTGAGAGCCATCGCGAGGAGCGACATAGCGGTCCCATAGCCTTCTCCATAGCTACCGGTGAAGCTTCCATTGTCGGCTTGTTGTTCAGCGAGGTAACGGGCCGTGCTCCGGTTCCATTTTTCCCAGGCGTCGGGATCTCCCTGGAACAATGCCTGCGCCATGTAGTAAGCGAAATAGTGAGGGTGCGCAGAATCCCGTTGCTCGAGCCGTTCCGAGATGTGGCTTAGTGAGGCTGCGTATTCTTCCCATTCTCGCTTATGTCCAACGGCGAAGACAAGAGAGGCAACCGCAGAGCGGGCCATCGATTCTCCTCCGCCTCCGATTCCTCCGCTGTAGGCCACGAATCCGGATGAGGCCGTGTTTCGCTGCATATAATTGAGGGCCGTTTCGATGACTTCATCCGGCACCGATAGGCCGGCGTTACGGCAGGCGAGCAGGCCCATCAAAATCGAGCCCGTCACCGAAGTGTCTGCATCGGTCGAGTTGGGAGAGTAACGCCAGCCACCCCAGCGGTTTGCTGCCTGCGCTTTGACGGTAAGGGCGATCGCGCCTTCGAGTGCCTCGGCGATAGAGCGTTTCTCATTTTTGCCCTCGGTGCCATCCCAGAGGGTTGCTTCGTCTACGACTCCGTATGCCTCGGCGAGCGCGAGGATTGCAAATCCATGATGATACATCGAGTTGGGAAAAAAGCCGGAATCCCGATTTTGTCCGATGATGAGTGCCCGCACTGCGCGTTTGATGTTGTTACGATAGGTGCCAAAATTCGGGTCTTCTCCACTCGCGAGAAAAGCCATCAGGCAAAGTCCGGTAATGCCGTGTTCGGAGCGGCTTCGCCAGCTTCCGTCTTCATTTTGTGAACCGCTCAGGTAAGTGAGACCGCGATCATAAATGGACTCCACTTCCGGAGGAATGTCATTGCCGAATCGGAGGGACGGTCCCTGCGCAAGCGATAGGAAAGGGGACGCAGTGAGTGATGCGGCAAGGAGGGTGATGAAAAAGGTTCGCATCTTAGTCGGGTGTAACTATTGCTTCTCTGCACGCCGGAGCGCGGCTTTGCGTTTGGCGCGTTTCAATTTTCGCTTTTGATCCCAAAAGTGATCAAAGTTTGAAGTGGCTTCCCGGAGTCGCTCGAATTGGTTTTCTGTTAGGATCTTTTGCAGTTCCTCGGGTTCGGCGGCATTGGCAAGTGACATCAGCATGCCGCGCTCGAAGTAGTCGCCCCAGTAGCGTTGCACGTCGTCGAGGTATTCAGTCGCGGCTTCCTGCACTAATTTTTGCATCGAACTTTTCTGTTCTGGCGTGAAGCGCAAATGCTGATCAATCGTCGTCAGTGACATCTGCGAAAAAGCCTCAATGCGTTCCTGTCTTCGCTCCTCTATAATCTCTTCGTAGCGTTGGATTTGTTTTTCAGATAGAACGACCTTGAGTGAGTCCCTCCACAGATCGAGTGACTCGCCTTCTTCTTCGGAGCGATTTCCTCCGAAATTCACACTGCCCATGCCGTCGAGCAATTCCTTAGCATCGGCCACATCAGCCTGTTCGAGGCGGTTGCGAAAATAGCGTTCCGCCTGGTCGTGCCACTCCTTCATCGATCTTTCGGCAGCGCCTCTTGCGGCGAGGAATAGCCGGTCTTCCTGCTCGTCGTCGAGATCGCAGAGGCGGACCACGTCATCGATTACGATCTTCATGAAGTTGAGGCGCTTTTTTCGCTCCTCGTCGGAGAGTTTCAGAATGTGTGCCGAAATTTGAGCATTGAGCGGACGGGCGTCGCCAGGGGCATCGGCTCTCTCTCCCGTCGGCTTTTGAAGCCGCGCCGGAGGTAGCGCTGACGCGTCGGGATCTCCTTGAAGATCTCCGATCTCAGCGAAAGGATCGACGATGATATTCTGCGCAAATCCAGTCGAAAGAGGAATCATCGACGTGGCCACGAGAAGCGTTGCAATGGGTAGACAGGAGGGAGGGAAACGGGACATTAGTTGCTTTGGAGTGCGTTAAAATAGGTGTCGAGCCCAAATCGAAATTCTTCTGGAAGTTCGCGGCCGGCTTTGCCGGTTGATTGATCGACCTTTCTCTCAGGTGAATTGCCGCCGCCTTCGGAGGCGCCTCCCTGACCAATGTCAGTGAGCGAGGCTCCGTTGCCGAGGCCTGTGCCGCCGCCGCCGGGATTGGACCCGCCGCCGCCGCCGCCACCACTGTTGCTTGGTCGTTTGGCTTGGAGGAGCAATTCGATCACTTCTGTTTCGGCAGCGATTACTTCCGGGCCGGTATGAGGCCTCGCGAGAATGGCGCGGGAATCGCGCATGATGTCTGAGACCAGTGTCAGGAGTTGAAGTTCTTTGCCAAATTGGTCATTGGCATTCTCAAGCTCGCCTATGCTCACGATCACTTTATCGATCCGGTTTCTGAGATCTTCCTGAGTGATTTCCAAAGGCTCTACTTTGGCGGCGTATTCGTTCGGGGCGAGCGACTCGCGAATGGCTTCCATCTCGCGGGTTTCATCGCGCAGACCCATTTCATCCTGAAGCGCCTTCATGATCTGGAGGACAATCTCGGGGGGGAGGCTATTTTTCGATCCGCCTTTGGATTCTTCTCCGTATGATGCCGAAACCAGTTCCTCGGCCCAGCGATCAAGTGTGTCGGCCCAGAATTCCGAAGCGGCGATCGAGCGACCACTGAGGTTCACGAGACATTCTTCACCGATCAATTGGATGTTAGCGACGACCTCTTTATCTTTCATCTGGTCGAGGACGTTCTTAAAAAGGGCTTCCTGTTTCCGTTGGAAATAGGCTTCAAGATCCGTTTGAATGTCATAGATAAACTGGCTTGCTTCAGTCTGCTTCTCAAAAGTCTCTTCCCCCACTTCACGAAGTTTCTGCTCAATGCGTTGCTTCGGCAGCCCGAATCCACCGTTGATCGTGCTGCCGAGATTTTTTGCGATTTCGGTCTGCTTCCTCGAAGCGGCCTTGAGCCGTTTGACAAAGGTGCTGGCTTCGAGACTGGAGAGAATTTTTTGCAATTGATCGGCGACACGGGCGAATTCAGTGAGCAGTTCATCCTGCTCCTTGATCGCTTTATCCAGCGTCGCTTCAACCGGAGTGGCTCCTTCGGGTTCGTCCTTTTCCTCCTCTTTTCCGTTTGAAGGCGCTGCTCCCAGAGTGGTCTGCGGAAGCCCGAGTGCCCCCGCAGAAGGTTTCTTCTTGTCCGCTGCGCGAGCTTCTTTCTCTCCCGGTTTGTTGTCGGCAAAGGAAGATTCCTTGTCTGTGATACCAGGTGCGGTGGGCGGAGATTTCACTTTCTCATTTTTCTCACCCTTATCATCCTCGGGTGCGGCGCCTTGGCGCTTACTTTTGTCCACTTTTACCTGCGGGGCACTTCCGCCCGGCTTGGAGGAAGGGGTCGCATCGGAGGGGGCTTGAGGCTTTCCTTTTTGAGAAGGGGAACCGCCCGGCGCAGAGGCTGCTTTTTTGAGTAAATCGGAAACGGAAGGCATCCGCTTCTTGGCAATCTCATCCAGTGAGCGCATCATCGTCGCCCAGGATTCCAAACGCTCGGCATCGAACTCGTCGTTCTTCGTTGCCGCTTCCACGAGCTTCCTCCCTGATTTTGTCAGTGCATCAAGCCGGCGGGAATTGGCAGCCTCAGCAGAAGCCTGCTCAGAGATGCGACGCCGATTGTCAGCTCGATCGAGCTCCTCAGAAGAGAGATTACGCAGTGTCTTGTTCGCCTCATGCAGCTGCTGTTCCTGCTCGTAGACCTCACGCGTGGTGCGGAACCATTTCCCAAATTCTTCGGTGAGCCATTGAGCGTGATCATCATTGCTGAGAACATACAGGGTAAAAGTTGCCGAATATTCGCGATCGCGGTCAGGGAGATAATCGACCGCAAAGGCTCTTAGTTGGAGCGTCTGAGGAGCGACACCTTCGCGGGCCGCGGAGAACGTTCCCCTGGTTTCAATGTTCTTCTTTTCCGGTGCTCCGGAGGCGACCTGCTTTTCTCCAAAAGTGTCAGCCGAACCACCTGCGGACGCGGTTGCATTTTGCCATTCGAGTCCGAGCTCACGAATCCCGAAGTCGTCGCTCGCCGAAATATCGAAGGTGACGACTTCATCCTCGAGGACGACTCGCTCGGTCGTGGTCTGATTAGCAAAAATATCCGGTGCCGCGTCTTCGAGAGGCGTGATGTGTAACTCGAGCGGCGACTTTGCCTCGAGGCCATGAATATCCTTCCATGAAATAATTTTCGTGAGGGGCTCCTCGACTTTGAACGTCTCCAGCGAAAAGGCCGGACCCTCGATAGCGTTGGGTGCTCCGTTGTCTTCGGCACTGGCGAGGTCGCGGGAGGTCGTTCCTTTAATCGTCGCGATCGCTCCTTCAAGAATCGCAATCGAGCCTCCCCGGATCGGTAGAATAGTTTCTGATTCGTAGCGCAGATAGTCGGGCAGACGCAGGCTCGCTTCGAGGGCCGTCAACTCGGGGCGCGGCAATGGTTCAACTTCAATTTTGTGGCGGGCGTCGCCCACTCTCACCGTGAGATTCGCTTTTTCCTTCTGTGGGGGGATTTCAAATTCGTAACGTCCTGACTTCCGATCCGCTGAGAGTTTGGTTTTTCCAGGAAGTCGTAAGGACGCGCGCTGAGGCTTCCATTCGGTAGCATCGGTCAGGGCAGGGTCGAGATCAAAAGGCTCCGCGTAGGGAACGATCACTTTATCTGGTAAAGGGGCGAGCTGGGCAAAGGTGTAGCGATCAATTGTCTTCCAGGGGGAAACCCAACGCTGCAGGGCATTTTGCGACGCATCGCTCGCGAGGAAGGCCAATACGCCAATGAGAGCAACGATGCTTGCGGTCGCTCCGATCCATCTTTGATAGAGGTTATTAGGAACGGAATCGTCAAAAGACTGTTCGTCGACTTTTTCGTCGACCTGCTTCATTGCCGCCTCTACGAGAACGCGGCTGCTGTCGCTGGCATTGGCGCGAGCGAGTTCGACAATACCGAGGAGTTCATCTCCGAGCCGCGGATGCGAGCGTCTCAGGAGTCGGGCCACTTGCTCGAGGCTGCGTTGCTGCCAGACCCAACGCCACCAGCGAACGGGAAGGCCTATTGCGGGGACGGCAAAGCCAAGGAATAAGATCACGCCGCGAATCGAGCCGGGCGTGTCGACAAGGCGGTCGATCACAAAAACGAGCGAATAGGAGAACCCCAAACCGACGAGACCGGCGAGGGCTCCTTCAGCAATCTTCACCGACCAGATCCGTTGCTGGAAAGCTTCAAGCTTTCCCTGAAGGCGCGGCGGAATCGCGAGGTCGTCAGATGAACTCTGCTCTCGTTTGGGGTCCTGTGCGCTATCGGCCATGCCTTCGCTAGTTAATCACAATAATCAGTCCTCTGCCAATACCCAAATACCCCTTCAATCAGTTTCGGTATTTCCTAATATCAGGTCCAAATAAAAGAGCCCCGATGCTTTCGCAAAGGGGCTCAAATACTATCTTAGCGGTAGGTGTTGAGCGAAAGCTTCAGCAGCTTTCTCTCTTCACTTTAGCTCTCGGAGGATTTCTCCCCTTCGACGCTCCACTTTTCAACGACGTAACGTGAAGCCTTGTCACCAAGGCTCTTGATTGCGTCATCTTTAGAAACTTCATTCGACCCATCAGTAACGACTGTTACTTTCTGAGTACCTGCTTCGTCACCATTCTCGATAGTAATGGATTGGAAGCCCTTTAGTGTTTCGAATGCCGAACTGACATCCCTTTTGCAGCCGCCTCACGTGACGCCGGTCATGCCGGCAACGTAGACAACTTCTTTACCTGTAGCTTCGTCAGCAGCGAACGCGGGAGACGCGATCGCGAGGACGGCCAAGGCCATAGTTGCGATTAGTTTTTTCATAGATTTAATAGTTGGGGAGGAGTCTGAAACCCCCACCGTTATAAAATATACGCATGAGAAGTGAAAACAATGGGAGAAAAATGCATAAACCCGTGAAATAAATTTGTAACGAATCCTCGACATCATCCCTGTTTTTCGATCCGAAATGCGTTTAGGTAGGTTAAATGGCGAGGAAGGTAGAGAGAATTCAAATGACCGATGATCGGTTCGAGGCAGCTGATGAGATCATCGACGTGCGAGCTCCCTGCGAATATGCGGAGGATCATATCTCCGGATCTATCAATCTTCCTGTTTTGGAAGACCTTGAGCGTGAACAGGTCGGGACCATTTATAAGCAGGATTCCTCCTTCGTTGCGAGGAAGATTGGGGCCTCGCTGGTGTCTGCTAACATTGCCCGACATCTAGCAGGACACTTTGCTGATAAACCCAAAAATTATCGCCCCGCCGTCTATTGCTGGAGGGGCGGTCAGCGCTCGGGGAGTTTAGGGATCGTTCTTTCCAATATTGGTTGGGATGTCTCTGTTATCGATGGGGGCTACAAGACCTATCGTAGTCATGTTAGCGAGACGATCGAACGCATTGCTCCCAATCTCAATTTGGTCGTCCTGAATGGCTACACCGGGGCGGGAAAAACATTGTTGTTGAAACAACTTGAAGAGGACGGAGCTCAGGTTCTCGACCTCGAGGGGCTTGCCTGTCACAAAGGGTCTGTCTTTGGAGGAGATCCGGAGAATCCGCAGCCAGCTCAAAAGCGGTTCGAGTCGCTCATTTACGACAAAGTGAGAACGTTTCACGGCGACAAACCCGTTTTCATCGAAGCTGAGAGTGCCAAAATAGGACGGCTCAACCTGCCTAATCCGTTGTGGCAGAAAATGAAAATCTCTCCCGTCATTGAGATTGATTCGCCACTCGCGGCGAGGGCTGCTTATTTGAAGTCAGACTACGAAGAATGGCTCGAAGATCTCGACCGCATTCATCACACGCTCGATCGACTGACGAGTTTCCATTCGAAGAACCAAGTTCAGCGGTGGCGCGATCTCGCCGAAGAAGGCAGCTGGCACGATTTCGTCGCCGAGCTTCTCGCCGAACATTACGACAAGTGCTACACCGTCGGCGGAAACGGGCATTTTGAAAAGCCGACCTTAAGCGTTCTGCTCCCGTCTCATTCCAAGGACCAAATCAGCAGCGCTGCCAAAGAACTCACGCAGAAGGCTGAAATTCTGTACCCTTAACCACCGCTCCGGCAGCTCCGAAATAGCCGAATCGCGTTCCGCTGTTTGGCCGATGTTTCAATCGAATCGTTGCCGTTGCCCCCGACGTCAGACCAGTCGAGTTCATCCGTGACGATGAAAACGATGCCCGGTTTTCGGTATCAAGGTGACTGACGAGGAGGAACGCAGCGGGCAGAGGTAAAAAGTAATTCGTGGCTAAACCGCCACGAACCGTCCAGCGGGGGGGGCACGAGATTCCGCCGGAGGTTCGCGATCTCGCTTGCTCGATACGACGATTCGAATCGGCTACCTTAATAACGCCATTCGATTGGTATGGCATAGATCGAGATTGAATCGTATTGATCCCTGCCTATGAAAACAAAATTGTTCTTATCCCTCCTTCTTCTTACCTTCGCCGCAGCCTCTTTCTCCCCGAACGCGATGGCCCACTGCCAGGTTCCCTGCGGTATCTTTTCTGATCAGCTTCGCTTTGAGGCAATGCTGGAAGACGAGACCACCATCGCCAAGGCCAATCTGCAAATGGGAGAACTCCTCAAGGAGAACACCCCCCTCGCCGCGAATCAGGCAACCCGGTGGATCTTGACGAAGGAGGAGCACTGCAAGAAAATCATGGAGACAGTAGCCGGGTATTTCATGGCCCAGCGAATCAAGCCGGATGCCGAGAACTATGAGAAAACACTGGTCGCCGCTCACAACGTGATGCGCGCCGCGATGAAAGCGAAGCAGGATCCGTCAGCGGAAGTCGCGGAGGCGCTCAAAATTTCAATCCTTGATCTCTATCGCGCATACGAAGGCAAAGAGCCTGATTTCCACCAGCATTGAGAATTCCGATTCCTTTCGAAAAGCCCGACCCGTGATTCCGATCGGGCTTTTTGTTGGCCAAAAAGAAGCAATCCTCAAGATCGTGGTAGGCATGCTGCTGCCATGTGGCAGCAGAACCGTCTCTGCGTAAAAGAAAAATGAAGCGATTGATCGGACTGAAAACATTGGCATGGAGTTCCTCGGTCATGCACTCCAGCGCGCAGCGACGAGTTTGTCCCGTTGACAAACCAGACTCGAAGACGTTTCCGCGCCTCGGGACAAAGCGATCAATGGATTCGTCTCCTGAGTCGAGATCGATGCCCGGAAGCGATTTTTGAAGCGCATCGAAGATGACTCCTGCTCGCAGCGCGGTATGATGATGAGTGATGAACTGTTTAACTGGTCGCGGAGCGAGAAGAAACTCGCGTGCACTCACAAGGCGAAGTTGCTATTTATCTTTATTTCCGCCTAGGCACCGCGTGAAGCTTCTCTGGCAGGGACTGTCGGAAACCTTTCACTTTTTACGGCGCGAAGCGTCACCGTCATGATCTATCTCGACTCCAACGCCACCACGCAAATCCATCCACGAGTGATCGAGGCGATGATGCCGTTTCTCACGGGATACTGGCACAATCCCTCCAGTGGATACCGTGCCGGAGGCGAAGTGAAAAAGGCGGTCGAGCGTGCCCGGGAGCAAATTGCCAGCTGGATCGGCGCCAAGCCGTCCGAGATCGTCTTCACTGCTTGTGGGACCGAATCCAACAACATGGCGATCAAAGCCCTCGCCCGTGAGGTTGGGCGCAAACATTCCAAAGTTCTCGTCAGTGAGATTGAGCACAGCGCCGTCCTTCGGCCGACAGAGGCGATGGCCGCAGTCGGGTTCGATGTGGACAAAGTCGGCGTCGACGAAGAGGGAAGACTCGACCTCAAAGCCTTTGCCGCCGCGCTCAATCCCGACTGTCCTGGATTCGCTTCCATCATGTGGGCGAATAACGAAACCGGTGTCGTTCAACCCATTGCCGAAGCGGTCGCGCTCGCGAAAGAAGCGGGATGGTTCTTTCACACTGACGCGATTCAGGCCCTTGGGAAAATTCCCGTCCGCGTTGACGAAGTAGCGGTCGATTATCTTTCCATCAGTGGGCATAAGTTTCACGCTCCCAAAGGAGTCGGAGCTCTCTACATTAGGGAAGGTGCTCCCTTCGAGCCGATGACGAGAGGAGGCGGTCAGGAAAACGGACGCCGCAGCGGAACCGAAAATGTCCCCTACATTGTCGCTCTCGGCGAAGCGGCGGTGATGATGCAGGAAGAAGCAGAGAACGGCGGGCTTGCCCGCGTCGAGGCGATGAGAAACAAGCTCGAAGACATCCTTCAAGCTGGGTTAGGCGACACGCCGAACAGGGTTGAGGGCAATGGATCCCGCGAGCACCGCACCGGAAATGTCGCCCACGTCTCGATCGAAGGGAAGGTCGCTACCGAGCTCCTCCCTAAACTCGATGCCGCCGGAATCCAATGTTCCGCCGGAAGCGCCTGCATGACGGGAAAGAACCAAGCCAGTCACGTTCAAAAGGCGATGGGCTACACCGACGAGCGCGCCAATAGCAGCTTGCGGTTGAGTCTCTCAATCATGACGACTGAAGAAGAGGTCGTCGAGGCCGCCAGACAAATTATTCAGGTGATCCAATCGTAGCGAGGGCATCTAATCGTCTCGAAACAAACCTCGCTCCCGCCTTCATCTTTCCCTAAGCTTACACCCAATCTTTCCCCATCCCCGTGATTGACCAAACGCCAGTCTTGTTGGAAAGTTTCAATGTTCTCAAAAGGAGAGAGATGAGCACCTGGTGGGCTCCGCGGTCTTCAAAACCGTTGTCGGCAAGTGATCCTTGCCGGGGTTGGTTCGATTCCTTCCCTCTCCGCCACTCGACTGTCGTGAGCAGGAGACGCTCAAGGCGTCGCCTTCTTCCAAGCCTCAGCGAGGCCGCGGATGATCTCCTGGCTTTCTGCGGTTAGATTTGATATCAGGTAAGGGTAGTCCTTCGTTCCCATTCTCAGAATGGCATTGTTACCTTCGACTCGCACCAGGGTTGCTTTGATCGTCTTCCCGGCGGTATTGGTCCAATCTCCATTGATAGGGGGTGGGCGCTTGGTGAGTCCTTCGCCGGGCTTTTCCTCTGCCTCCATCGCAGGGGTTCCGCTTCCGACCGCAGCGCCCGACTCAATCCATTCTTTTAGTTTTGCCCTTTCACCTGTCGACATCGGGCGCCCCTTTCCCTCGGGAGGCATTTTGTCTCCATCATCGTCAGGAAGACTGACAAGTTCGAATAGATCGCTCTTTGCGATGTCACCGGGAAGAATAGCCTTACCCTCGCCAATTTCTTTGGTGACTTCGTCGAGGTCGAGAGCGACGCCACCTTTCGAATTTCCTTCGAGGTGGCATTTCGCGCATTTAGATTTGAAGAGGGGTAAAATATCAGCCTCGTATTCAATCGCAAAAGAGAAGGAAGTGAGACAAGTGGTGAGAAAGGCAAAGGAGGTGAGCCGTTTCATAACCGGATCGGGTTGCAATGAATATCCGGACTTTGCAAAATCGTGACAGGTATCTATCCCTTAATTATCGCGAGGGTAATGAGGGCTGGCCTTTTGAATCGAGGTGGCGTCGCGGGGATTGCTTTTTTGAGGGCTGAGCAAGGACGATGACGGTAATCTCTCTGACTTGAGATCACTCTGACAGTTCACCTCCTCCGGGTGCCCTCGAAGTCTTTCGGCACCGTTGTTCCTTACTGTGCTTTGAGAGCCTTCTCTGGATTTTTGCCCCAACACTTTGGTAGGTGTCCGAAGAATTTAGCGCATCTCAGATAGCGGGCACGGTGCAGTTGGTCTCGTCGAGAATATTATGGGTCAATGGAGCCACTCTCCGAAGAGAGTGGATAGTCGTCGCGAGGTGAAGGCGGTCGAATGGATCGTCTTGGCTTCAATGGAGCCACTCTCCGAAGAGAGTGGATAGATCTTACCCGGCACCGGGGAAGATGGGAAAGGGGAGTGCTTCAATGGAGCCACTCTCCGAAGAGAGTGGATAGTCTCGGATAATTTGAAAGCCAATGCCTCCCAAGCCAGCTTCAATGGAGCCACTCTCCGAAGAGAGTGGATAGTGTGCAAGGTCACCGTCCCGAGAGAGGTCTACGTCGATGCTTCAATGGAGCCACTCTCCGAAGAGAGTGGATAGGTGCGCTGGACGTCGGTGTTTTCCGTGACGACAACCTGCTTCAATGGAGCCACTCTCCGAAGAGAGTGGATAGGACGCGGAAAAATACTCTTTCTCGTGCCGGAAGCTGGGCTTCAATGGAGCCACTCTCCGAAGAGAGTGGATAGAGTTCCTCGCACTCTCGCGCGGCCATGAGAAAGGCTGTGCTTCAATGGAGCCACTCTCCGAAGAGAGTGGATAGCTGAAGCACGCCATCGCGAGTGAACCCGACAGCGACAGGGCTTCAATGGAGCCACTCTCCGAAGAGAGTGGATAGTTGAACGAATTGAATCGCTCCGTGATGTCCGGACGATTGCTTCAATGGAGCCACTCTCCGAAGAGAGTGGATAGCTCTCATTGAGGCGCTTCAGACTGACGGAGCTATCCAGCTTCAATGGAGCCACTCTCCGAAGAGAGTGGATAGTAATGAGGCAATCGCTCAACTGGTAGATCGTTCAATAGCGCTTCAATGGAGCCACTCTCCGAAGAGAGTGGATAGACGATCCCACGATTGACGGCGGAGTGATCTTCGGGGCGCTTCAATGGAGCCACTCTCCGAAGAGAGTGGATAGGACTTCGCCCGTAGCGAGAGCGCAAAGGCTCTCGTGCTTCAATGGAGCCACTCTCCGAAGAGAGTGGATAGTCTTCACGAGAAAACACCTCATTAGCTGAGTCTCGATACGCTTCAATGGAGCCACTCTCCGAAGAGAGTGGATAGCCTTCCCCATCCACCGCAGCACCGGCGAAGCTCAGAGCTTCAATGGAGCCACTCTCCGAAGAGAGTGGATAGTCCGCAGAAGGACGACGAGCACAGTTTCCGCAAAGAATCGCTTCAATGGAGCCACTCTCCGAAGAGAGTGGATAGTCGAATCACTTCGGACACTTACGCCTACGCACCATGAAGCTTCAATGGAGCCACTCTCCGAAGAGAGTGGATAGAATGCGGAAAAGTTCGTTCACGGTCTCGCGGCAATTGTGCTTCAATGGAGCCACTCTCCGAAGAGAGTGGATAGCGATGCAACCGAGCGAGGGGACGAGTTCGTAATTGACGGCTTCAATGGAGCCACTCTCCGAAGAGAGTGGATAGAATCTGGCGATCCCCGCGAAGGCAGCGGCCTACGGAAGCTTCAATGGAGCCACTCTCCGAAGAGAGTGGATAGCCCCTCAGCAGGAAAGCGGTCATCCCATCCCCACTCGCTTCAATGGAGCCACTCTCCGAAGAGAGTGGATAGAGCCCGATTATGAGTCTCTAATCCTTAACTCGCAAGAATTACATTTGCGAGCGGCTAGTTAGTCGATCAATTCTACCTGCCGTAATGTTGAATCGAAAGTTATTTAAAACGTTGAATATCAGGGCTTTATGACACGCGAGCACCGTGGCGGAATTATTCATCATTCCACCGCTCGCACTCAAAATGTTTGTCAAAGAGCTATATTTAATATCGTCGAATCTTTCTCCAACAATACCTTCGCTACAAAGCGTAGCAGGGAGCGTCCATCGAATAGTAGGGCAAGCCAATCGCGTGAATCACACGGTTTCCCCGACCCTCTGCCGGACCCAGATCGATGAACAAAATCTGGTCTTTATTATCATTGATCTCCTTTTGGAGACTCGCTTCAAACTCTGCCTTTTCCTGGCGATTCAGGTCACACTCGAAAACTGAATATTGCAAATGGGTTCCTCGTCCTTTGCACGCCTTGAAAACCCGCCTCAGGCGCTTGGGATCGCAGATGTCGTACGTTACGATCCAAGTATTTCTCATCGTGTCATGAATGGGGTATAATTTGCAATCTCGCCAGTCAAAACACGGGCTAGCATTCGGAACTGCAGCTCGATCGCCCGCCTGTAGCTTACTTTATACCCAAAAACTGGATGCGTCACCGTGTCGCGCATGCGCCGCTCCCATATCTGTAGAAAACGCTTCCGCCCCGCCGGTGTGAGATTTACAGCTTCTCCAGCCCTGACGAAATCCTTTCCGGTCAACACTCGGTTGTTCACTGCGTTTAGTACACTTGAGTCCGCGACCAATGGGCGAAACTCCTCCATCACGTCGAGCGCGAGTGCGGGGCGGCCGTGGCGGGGCTGATGAAAAAAGCCGACGTAGGGATCCATTCCAACCGCCGTCGCCGCCACCGTGCAATCCTTCGCGAGAAGGGAATAAGAGAATGAAAGCAAGGCGTTGACTGGATCGAGCGGGGGACGGCGATTTCGCTTATCGAACAAAAAATTCATTTCCTCAGGCACTTCAGAATCGGCATCTCCAGGATCATCGCCCCCGGCCTTAACCATTCCGGAAAAGCGCGCGAAGTAGACATGCGCTGCGGCACCCTCGATGCCCAACAACTCCGGCAGTGAAGTCGCTTTCTCTGTGTCAACATCCGCGGCTCGCTTGAGCCGCTTTAGCGCGTCCTCGTCCGGTTCCACATGATTGCGTCGCAACATTGTCCGCTGGTTGCGGATCTTGCCGCGCACAAACGCTTTGGCAAGTCGAAGGCAATCGTGACCTTCCGACGCTGCTGCGAACTGTGCGATTCGAGTGGTCACGTTTTTCAGGCCATGCCCGTGTGTTTGGCCGTAGAACCAACCTCCCATCGAGAACCACGATACCGGAATTTCTTTGCGACACATTTCCCGGATTACCGGTGTCGATACCCCCACGTTGCCGAAGAGACCGAGGTGCAGCACGTTGTGGATCGGAATCTCCTCGACGAGATCTTTCTTCATCGTAACTCTCAACACCTCGCCACTGATACCGACCTGCAAACCTGGTGTGGAAAGATAAACCACCCTCTTTTCGTCACTCCCTGCGATGAGACGGCGGGGTTTCTCCGTTCCCAGCACAGTTGCGTCGATCGGACTTACCGCTGGGCTCTCGACTAGCATACGGGTTTCGTCGGGTAGGCATACGGGCGCTAGTGAACACCTCACGCATTTGGGCGAATTATCCAGAGGCGCAGGAATCGTTGGCGAACCGGCACACTGCCTTGCCTTATTAATCGTCTCGACGATCCAATTCTTTAGTTCCTCTGTCATTGGCAGTCGAACGCGTTGTCGGGTTCCCCGGTAAAAAAGGATGCCCTCATCGCAATCGTATCCATTTTCCCGCAGCAGTAGGATTTGGAGACCCAGTTGCATCTTGTCCGTGTCCCACAGGCTCGGCAGGCCATCCTCGTCCTCCTTCGGCGCACCCACCTTGTACTCCACCGGGCAGACCTGAAGATTGGAGAAAAGCTCACCCTCTTGCATGCGGACTTCGACGAGGTCCAGCTTAGCCGTGACTCCAAGGACTTCGCTGCCAAGTGCAACCGAACGGCTGTGGATTGTCTCTGAAAGATTTTTCTCGGCTTCGGGCTCTTTCGAGTCGACTTCGTCCTTCTTTCTCTGCTTCGCTCGCGACTCCGGCAGCGATCCACTCTTCTTCCGGTCCACGCGAGAGTGCGCGGCCTTGCCCTTGAGGGTGTCGGCGTTGTGAAGGAAGACACCCTCGACGAATTCGTAATAGAAGAGTCGCTCGCAGTAGACGAACTCGTTCAACATTCGAGAGGGAAGGGGATCGGTAAACGCTTTCGACTCGGTGCAGGTTTCATTGACCGCTGCCATCTTCTCTGCAACCAAGTCGGCTAGCCTCTTCGAGGAAGCTTTGGATCTACCCAAAAGACGCTGATCGTCTTTTGCTGTTTGTTCCGGATCACAACGGTCTGAATCTGAGTTTTCGGTACGCTTGGGGAAGATCGGTTCGTCCGCAGAACCCCGTTGGTGTTCCGACCTAGACTCGGTGAATTCAGTCCTGCTGGACGACTCTATTTCGGTGTCTTCCTCAGGGTCCATGGTAGAGAGGTTATCAAGAATCGGCTGGGATAAACAATCCTAATCCAAAGTGGCTGCCGTACCCGACCGCAATTGGCCCTTGGACCGGTTCTACAAAGTTGATGCGAAAAGCATAACCACGATTTCCAGCGCTCCGTCCTTTACCTGTTTTGCGCTGACGCTGAAACTGCAGACAGGGAATGGTCCGGTTCCCGGCGGGGCAGCCCTTTTCCAGTAATTCGATACTGTCAATCTTTGGCATCTCCTCCAATTTTAAGAGTCGGCGTAACTCGTGTTCCGGCGACCCGATCTGTAATGCGTTCTCTGGGTCCGTCTTGGGAACTCCGGCGCGGGTGGCTTTCGCATGACGAGTCGGGACGAAAGGGGTTAGCGATTCCCATGAGCGGGAATTTGCAAGAACTCCACTGTGGCCTGCGCCGCTGTTGTCTCCTCCAAAGTCGTTCGGCCGACCAAGGCCCAGCAAAATCATCTGCAAATCGTGGCCGCCGTATCCCCACGTTTTTTTCACGCCTTCCAGCGCGAGCCGCGCGTCATCGTCGAATCCATTTTTCGCGTAGATGGTGAGGAAATCCACAGTTCCGCGAGCGTTGTTTGATTCCGGCAAAATGAAGGCGTGAACATGCCCACCGAGCGGTTGGTGTGTGTTTGGGTCCTTTCCGGTGAAAACAGGGTGGCCATCGGACCACTTCACGAGCGACTGGTGGACGCGTTCGCCGATGGAGAGTGCTTGGGTAATAGGCGGCGCTACGTCGCTGACAATAGCGAATCGGGCTACTGTCGGCAATTCACGATTATCGCCCCGCGAAAGTTTGCGAGGACTGATTGTGGGCGGTTCGTCCGGCACAAGGTAACGGACCCAACGGCTGCCGGGGGGCTGGCTCCAACCCTGCTTTTTGAAGTCCGCCGTATCGAGTTGTAGCGCCGCTAATAAATCGGCGGGAGCCCACTTTTTTCCAGCTCCATCTCTCCACTCTTCGAACACGCTGCTGGGGATCGGAGCGAGAAGCCGAACGATCTGTTTGGTTGCGCCAGTTTCCGTCACTGACTCGCTTTCGATCTCTTCGAGCGGATAGCAATCTCTCGAAAAATCCTCCCCATTCGTAACGCTGGCGATGACGAGGCTTTCTGCGCGGCCCAAGTAGTTCCAAGAGGCGGTCAGTGTTTCGAATGCCTGGAACTCCTCTTCGTCCAACTCCGCGCTCCACTGGATCTGGAGTGATTTCTTGTTGTCTTGGATGTGAAGAAACGCGTCGAATATCTTTGTCGTCTTCTCGTTTTTTCCCGCGATTACTGGCATGAAGTGCCGGGTGTGTCCGGCCCATGTATCGGGAATCTGATAGATAGGAAGCGTCTCTGACAATTTTAAGATCAGCCGGTGCAGGGTGCCCTCGGAGACCTTATCGCGGTGCGATTCTTTCAAGTGCCACGAAGCGATGAGCGCCCGTAGCAAACGCCACGGCGAGGGCGGCCATTCGATGACGCCTTCGTTCACGTGGGTTCCCCAAGCGGTCGCATGATAACGATTTGCGGGGAATTCGATGTTCAGGGTCACCATGACTGGAAGAGGTTCAAGCTTCGAGTTTTACGACGGTTACGGTCGGGGCGGCGAAGTTCCCAGATGCACCTGCGATCAAGCCGGGCATCGCAGTGGAGAGAGCCTCGAGCGTCGGCATCTCAAACATGCTGGGGCGGGTGACGGCCAATTTACCGTCGAGCTCAAGATCGCATGCGGTCCGCAGTCGCATCCCTCGATGAAGAACTGCCTGGATTTTGTAAAGCGCTAGACCGATGAGCAGATCTTCGGCGGCGGAATCGAATCCGAAACCACAAATCTGAGACAGATCGACATTGAAGAAGATCTTGATATTGCCTGTGAATTCGTCGCGGTGGAAAGGGACGTTGCCGAACCCCTTCTTCGCATCGCCTTTCGGATCGAAGCTGTCGAGCTTGACTCCGCCGCTGGAAGCGACGGTGATGTCGCTCGCTTCGATAAATGAAGTCAGCGCTCGTGGTAAACGCATTCGTCCACCTGCGATTTCCTTCTTCGCTAGAAAAATGCCGTGGATGAGTGAGTTGGTATCATATTTAAAAAGGACCTTGGCAAGCCTCCGGAGATCTACTTGACCTTTCTCCAAGGTTCCGAGTTCTTCTTTTAAGGTATTGAAGAACGTCTTGTCTTTTCCCTCGAGAATGTACGGACTGTTCAGCCGGTGCGACGCCTCGACTGAGGTGATTATCAGATTTCCCTCGGGGTCCTCGGCCCGCACAAACGGCATCCCTTTAAGCGGCTCCACCCAGTCGTCCGACGGTCCATCCCAACACACGGATTCGAGCCGGTTCGCCATGCTCTGCGCGGATTCTACCAGTAGCATCCGGGTGCCTCCGCAATCGTAGGTCGCAGCGCCGAGGTCGGGGAATCCCGTTGGCTGAAAGCGGGTGCCTTGGATCGGCTTCAATTTTCCTTCGAGAAGAAGGCGCGGCTCGTTTTTCAATACGTCGAAGTTCATGGTCTTTTTAATTCGTGGTTTGAATGGTGATTGATTGTGGTTCGCTATCCTTGTTTTCGGTTTGTTTATCTTTCTCCTTGGATGGTCGCTGGATCGATTTCAGCAACTTGGCTTCCGCCTTTCGTGATAACGGGAAAAGCATGGCCGCCGCGATTCTTTCAGTCTCCTCGAAGGCGATCTCGGAGACGGCGGGACGTAAGCCGGAGGCATGAAGACGGCGTGCCGCGAGACGGGATGCCTCGGTGCCCTGGCGGTCGGCGGCCCGGCGGTGAATAGTAGCTGATAGCGGTATATTCGGCGTCTCAGAGCTGTCCTCGGCAGTGCGGTCCCCAGCCCGGGGAAAGCAGGATCGAAGCAGCGCAAAAATGGAGGAAGGGTCGAATTGAGCTTCGTCCGAGAATTTCAACTGGATGCGTTCCGTAGGGAAATCGACTAGCACCATCGCCCACAACAATTTTGCGATCTTGGCGTCGTCGGTCCTCTTCTCGATGAATTTCGCGATGTCTGATTGACGCGCGACGACGCGCGCCGAATGAACAACATCGCGACCATCGACGCGAGTTTCCATCAGCAGGCGTCGTCGTAGAATTCGATTCATCACGTCGACGAATTCACCGTCGTGCCACATCACGTCACGGTGGGCTTCGGGTTTCCAGAAGACGCCCTTCCTGCTCGAACGAACAGGTTCGAGATGCGACCGCAACGGCATCCATTCGTTTCCAAAACGGGAAATCATCGATCCCAGCGACGCGGCAAGGCGGAATTCCGGCGTTCCGTCGTCGGACAGTTTGATCCAACGGGCTGAGAGCCCGCCAAGCGGTTTTAAGAAGTTTTCCTCGGCCCACTTCACGCTAGTGTTGAGCGCCTTTTCGCCTTCGCCGAGCGCAATGAATAAGACTTGTGCGTTCGCCGGTTCGGGCGATTTGCAGAAACGGATGATCCCGTTCTCGATCCGGCGCAGTGCACGGGTCATCGACGAGGGAGGTGAAGGGTTTTCCTGCTTCGCCTTTCGTCTGAATCTGCTCAGCCAAGGGTCGATCTCCGCTATCAGATCCGCGTCCGGATTCCGTTTCACACGGACGCGGTCGAGCGGTGTCGCGAAATAAGCCAGCCCGTTCCGAACGAGAAATCCGTAACGCTGAAACTCCGTTATTCCCCTGTCCACGCCAAGCGAGACGACGGCCCGGGTAAAATCGACGCCGTTCGAAGCGGGGCGTCCGTTCACCTCGGCCCGACCTTCGGAGAAAAGATGTTCGATTTCCAGCAGAGTGGTGGGCGTTTCCCAGATTGGCATCCACATTTCTCCACGTGATACGGATGATCCTTCGTCACTAAGCGATCCAGTCCCGAATCCTGAACCTGACTGGCGCACGCAAAACGGAAAAGCGAGGCCATCGCTCCGAGATGTGGCAAGTCGTTTAGTAGCCGCGCCTGCAAACAATATAGCGCCCTCCATCATCAAGATGTAATCCCAAGGATTTATCCAAGCTTCTGAATCAAATCCAGTAGTTGCGTTTGCTCCTCCTGCATTCCCAGGGTCGAATTGTCCTATTTTTGCTTTCGTCAACTCGGGGATTACATTCCCAAATAGAGAGTTTTCCAGCCAGCGTGGCGACAACTCGGCTTCATTCTTGCTGCCTAAACCAAAAACCTGTACGACTCGCTGCATAAAATTATTGCCGAAATCCATACTTCCATCGTTTCCCCCACTCCCAAAAATTGGTGGAAAACTCATCCGGTCAGAAAGCATAATAATTAGTGAGTCCATCACTGCGACGGCCTCATCAGACAATTTTGAGCGACAAGAACTCAGTAGGTTTTGCTTTTCGTTGTCTGAACTAGTTTTTTCTCTAATCCCGAGATCTGATAAAATTGCTTCGATTTTCTGAATTGTATCTCGGCACGAATCCAGCCTCTGATCTGATGAGTTTGTTATTTTAGCCAGCGTCTTCCGAGCAGTTGTTTTTCCGAAGAAACCGCTTCTTCCATTCCAAGGTGCGAGAATAGGGCTTGGCTCGTAATTATTCAGAAAGAAATTAACCAGTGCATCTCGGGACGCCGAGACAACAAACTCGTCATTTTCCCATTTGCCGGTTATCTTGTTATCTGTGCCTCTCGAAAAAGTTTTAAGTATTCCAAGTGCCTTCAGATATTTCGAAATAGGTCGTGTTCCACAGCCTGATAATGTGATTGATGAATTCATTAAATCGCTTCTTCCGCAGACGCCCGCATGTCGGCGGAGCGGAGTAGGGTTTCCAAATATCCGAGACGGAACGGCCCGAGTTCGGGACTTTCCAACAAACCGATCATCCGCCCAAGCCACGAACCGGCACCGAGCTGCATGAACGATAAATCTAATTCGACTGGAGACAGCGACAGGCCCTCCAATTCGATCCCAGGCGAATGTTCCCTCGGCACTAGGTCACCATTCCAAACGCCGCGCGCGAACAGAGTGTCTTCATTCTTGGGCTTGTCCTCTCCGGGCAAGGCGCGGATGCTGAACCTGACTTTCCCATGGTGCGCGGCGATGAGAAACGCGATCAGATTCATCTCGCGCTCTCCGATTGAAGAGGGTTTGATTGATGACTCAAGAGGGTTGGATCGATCAGTTGATCCTGTTGAATCGTGGCTGACTCCTTGCGCTTGGAGCCACATCAGCGCAGACGCCAATTCGTGGCGGAAGAGCGGTCGCTCGTATCTCACCATTCTCGCCGCCTTCGCCCAAACCTTCCCGGCACGATAGCCCTCCGCGCCGGTCGCGTTTTGAAAGACTGCATGTGCTTTTCCCACATCGTGCCAGAGCGCGGCTGTCTCCAACGCCTTCGCGAACCCTTCCTGCAAGGTAATCCCGCGCAAAATGTGGCCGAGGTGGCGGCGGACGTTTTGGGTATGCTCCTCCAGCGTCAGCCACACGCCCAGGTCGGAAAGACGGTCGCCTCCGTAGGCTTGGGGCGCTTCGCAATCGCCCGGCAATGCTTGGAGCTTGTCTTTCGATTTGCCAGTCCAACCCAGATCGGCAGAGTATCCGCCTAGATCAACATCGATCAAGTAGACTTGATTGGGAACGGGGCGACCGTCGATTTGCCATTTATCGTCGAGGGGATTCCATCGCCATATTCGACGCTTCGATTTGTTGTTGTCGTAGAATTTACTGAACGTATAAAGGGAAACTCGGCAGAGTTCATCCCGTGTCGGTGATTTCTGCGACTCGACGGTCAGTCCTTCTTCCTCGGTCTTGCGCCAGAAAATTTGCACGTCCCGGTCCTCGCCATCACGGACATAGCGCGATACGTCGAGGTCGTTGCCCGCGAGGTCGGCGGTCGTGTCGGCCAAATCGACCAGATCTTTCCGCCGGATCACTGGTCGGACGATTTTGGGAGATACGATGTCGATCTCCGCGAGACGGTTCGGATTGGCGGAATCGAGGTTCTGCATTGCCGCGCGGGCCAATTCCAGTTCTTCCGGGCCATAAGGCAGTGCGACAGCTTCCGCCTTCTTCGGATCGGTGGAATGTAGATCGATCCAGTGGACATCAGCTCCGACGGCGATTTCTCCGTAGCGATGGCAGCGGCCGAATCTCTGCACCAGAGACGACCACGGAGCTAACTCTGTGACGAGAATCCGCGCCGAGACATCCACTCCTGCTTCGATCGCCTGCGTGGCGATGACGATACGGTCGCCTTCTCTTTTCTCCAAAACCTTGTGATGTTCAGCTCGGTCGCCCGGGCGGAAACGCGAGTGGATTAGCGCGACCTCGGCTGCCACCCCGAGTTTTTTTAGTTCAGTGTAGACCGCTTGGGCGCGATCCACGCGGTTCAGCACGGCCAATGTCAGCAAACCCTCTTGGTGAAGCTCAACCAACAAACTGGCCACGGCGACTGCATAATCCTTGAGGTCGCCTTGCGTCGTATTTCCCAAGGCTACAGGGAGACGATGCACCCTTTTTTCCGCCTCCAGCTTTTTTCTCACCTCTTCGGAAGTCTTCTCGGAGTCGCTGAGTTCGCATCTCGAGAGACCTGTTTCGCCCACTTGATGATCCACTGTCTTCAGTTGTGCCTCGCCCAGCGTCGCGCTCATCCACCAAGTTTGGCACGGGGCCACGGATCCGAGTTTCTCGACACGGCGAAGCCCTTCGAGTTGGGAAGAAGTTTCAATTCCCACGCCCATTAATTGCGTCTCATCCAGGACCCACAAACAATCGTTGTTCAACAATCCGAAGTGCATCGGCCACCGGAACCTGCTCATGCCGTAGCCGCGATTCAACGCCCTGCTCAGCAGCATGTCCTGAGTACCGATCAGGATCGTTTCTTTCTCGGGATATAAATCCCACTCAGCTTGTTGTTTCTCCTGCTTTTCGCCGCCCATGAGAACGACAGGGGAATTCTCCTTCAACCATTTGATCTCGTCGGAGGGGTATATCTGCCACGCTGCTTCCAACCACTTTACTACCTCATCCTGCGTCTGCTCTACTAGCGTTCGCATTGGGAGGCAATAGACTAAACGGCGTGGCCAGTTCGAGTTCTGCAATACGACTCGGTTCCAGAGCCACGCTATCGTCACGGCAGCCGTCTTCCCCATACCAGTAGGAATATCGATCAGTAGCGATTCGCACTGGCTTCGTCCTTCATTTGATCCTGCAAGTCGCTCCTGATACGGGTAGGGTTCGTGTTCACCTCCCGTGACTACTTTGAAAAACTCTCGATATTCCGTATTCACTGCTATTTGTTTAAACTACCGGTTGTTGCTTTGCCTAGTTCAATCCCCATTTTTTTCAGTTAGGTCTCTGGGTTGACAAGGGTTCCTTTTGTAAATTGAATTTTCACTGTCGGATCGCCATCTCACCAACACGGACGCAACATCTCGCGCATCTAGCGTTCGTGGAAGCAAGGCCGCCCGCGATGGAGGGTGATGTCGGAGGATAGAGTAATCGCCTTTGCCTCGATTGCTTTTTCATCGGAACTGATAAATTTTAGGAACTCATTTTTTCCTGTGACGAGGCCGGTAGGGTTGAGGGAATGAAGCAAACGATCAATCGGGAAAAGTGATTACTACTTGTGAAGAGTAGGGGGGAGGGCTCTTTTCCGGTGGTGGAATTGATAGGCTTCCTTTTTGAATCGAAGCGCCCGTCTCCCGGTGCCATTGGAGACGGGGCATGAGAATAAGAACGCCTTTTATACGGCTTGATCCGATTTCGAAGTGGAAGTCCTCATGGCTGCGAGAATGAAAAATCGTTGGAGACGGCCGGGTTCGAGTGGTGGCTCCTAAAACCCGGGCTTCGATCTCGAATCACTCGACGCAGTGTTTCATTTCGTTGAGAGTGAAATCCTCAACCGCTCCTTCGGTCGCGGCCATATAAACCTGCAAGTGGGGTTGATCCATGTGCGCCAGCCAAAGGTCACGGGATTCCCAGTTCTCGTAGAACATAAAATGAGCGGGGTTCTCATTGTTCTGGTGCAAATCGTAGTTGAGGCAGCCCTCTTCTGCCAGGGTAGGCGCGATCAGTTTTTTGAGTTCCGCTTTCACCAGATCGATTTTGTCAGGCTTGGCGTAAATGTTGGCAACAATGGTGAGTTTTGACATGAGATAATAGGAATAAAGTATCGCGACGGTGCGCGTTGGGAAGACTAACAAAAATAAAGGGCCGCAGCGAGCGATAATGGATCAGCCGAAGCCTTCAAAGCACGCTTTGGCACGATGACGCAGCCAATCGCCTATTGAAGCGGTGTTAAGGGGGGGCTCTTTCACTTGTGCTTTCAGTTCGATTGAGAGCGACCTACGCGTAAGAGACTCAAAGCAGAATTGCTCAAGCGGTCAGGAAATCACGGAGAAGACGGATGACCTCTTGAGGTCGTTCCTCCGGCGGGCAATGGCCACACTCTGAAATGCTTTCGAACCTCGCTGAGGGAATTCTTGAAGAAACTTTTTTCAAATCTTCAATCGTAACGATTTCATCGCAATGACCTGAGATGATCATGGCTTGCTGGATGATACTTTGGTAAGGAATCGCCTTCTCGCTTCCGCTCGATAAGGCTTTTGCGTAGCCAAAGAAGGCGTCCCGGAATCCTTCAACGAGCATTGATTTTCGATAGCGCTCGGATAGCTCATTGGTGAGAATCCCCTCGACGTGAACCGCCCTTCCTGAAACCTCCTTGAATCGTTTCGGATTTGATAAGAGTCCACGAACTGCCCCGTAGGCAATTTGCGGCCCAAGCCAATTCCTCAGATACCAGGGTGGCTTGCCTCCGAAGTGGGAAGGCGGACTGATAAGCACCACTTTAGAAACGAGATCGGGGTGCCGTTCGCAGAGGGAAGCCGTGACCGCGGCACCATAGGAGTGTCCAATCAAAATCGCTTTGTCGACCTGCTTTGCTGCGAGAACCTGCGCAATGAGATCGGCCTGGCTTTCCAGTCGATAAGCGTCCCTGTGGCGCGGGCGTTGCGTCTTGCCAAAGCCGTTCAGGTCAATTCCGAGGAGACGGAATTCGCCTGACAAACCATCAAATAATTCTCGAAACGACCCGCTTGTGGAAGCGAATCCATGCAAGAGGCACAGCGTTGGCCCGGACCCGGATTCGCGCACGTAAACAGATTGACCGTCGATCGAAACAAAATCGTCGATGGGAATGTCCCGCGTTGCTTCAAGAAAAGGGACGAGGGGAGCGATTTGGGGAAATCTCATTGGGCGGGAAGCGGGATTCCGATTCCTCTTGCGATGAGGATTGCGAGGAGGGGAATCATGAAAAGGAGCAGCAGCTCAATTCTCACTGAGACGATGACGAGCTTGGGAACCGCGACGATTTCTTCGGGATCACCCTTTTTGTTTTTCCCGAGAAACACACTCGGGTAGGCGGAGATGATGCCGATAAGAAGAAACAAAGTGATCTTTACGTGAAAGACCGGATTCGACGAATAAAATTCCGCTGGCTTCGCGACCCAGAACCATTGAGCAAATCCGGTCGCGAGAACGATGACTACGATGACGGCGTAGAGAATATCGATTCGTTGAACCCTGAGAATCTCTCGCCTCGTCATTCGTGAACGCAAGAGCAGGAACTGTCCAAGTAAGGCGGCGAAGAGCACAATAATCGAAATGAAGTGGAGGTAGCGAATCAGAATGTCAGCGATCATCTCATAGGGTTACGCCACCCGAACCGCAGGGAAAGGACCTGAAATTTGATTCTCTTTTCTTACTCGGGCGGCATCGTCGAGAGGTGGGGTGAAAATTTCCGAAACTTTTCTGACTTTTTCTGTAATCATCGGTTAATTTTCGTCAAATAAAGGGAAATTCTGTTCGTCTTAGGATAGCAGAGTGAACTATTCCGCCCATGAAACCACTATTCTCCGTAGCCACCGCGCTCGCCGCAGCCCTCCTTCTCGGATCGACAACGATCGCCGGACCATTCGATCCCTCGGTCGAAAAGCTCGACAAAAAAATGTATCTTTTGATAGAACGGTTCATCAATTTGCAGTCTGAAGCCGGTAAAAAAGTGCCAGCTGATTTGATCAAACGGGCTCACGGAATTGTCATCATTCAAAAAATCAAAGTCGGCCTCGGCCTCGGCGGTGAAGCCGGTGGCGGGATCGCCTTAATTCGCGACGCAAAGACGAAGGAATGGAGCGCTCCGGGATTTGTTGCCACTGGTGGCGGCAGTTACGGTTTCCAAATCGGAGCTGAGGAAAGCACCATCGTCATGCTTCTAATGAACGAGAAATCGCTCGATATTCTGCGACGCGGTAAAGTCGGTGCCGGTATCGACTTTCAAGCAACCGTTGGTCCTGCAGACGCCAATGCCAATGCATCAGTCGATAACATCGACGCTCCAATTCTCGTTTACACAAACTCGGGCGGACTCTTCGCCGGGGCAGCGTTTAAGAGTGATGGCATTATCCCTGCGCAAAAGCGGAATGAAGTTTACTACGGCAACAGCCTTCAGGAAATCCTCTTCCAGCGCACTCGCAGGCCGACTAAAACGGGTCAATCCGTCATCGATACTTTGATGCACTATTCCGGCGAGAAAGTGATCGAAGGGAAAGCACGCTAATTACGTAATCGCTCGCCAAGAGACATCACTGAAAGTCGTCGGCGCGTTCAACGAGGCCAAGGCCAGCCCCTCTTGCGGTCGATTCCAATCCCAAGCCCATAAAATATGAAGCGTGTCGGAAGGATTCACTTCGTAACTTCGGATCAGTTCATTTTCGACAAAGTAGGTCAACTTTCCGCGGTCGACTCGGAGACGGAAATCGAGTGGTTGATCTAGCTCCGTTTTGACTTCGGCCACTTTCGTTTCGTCTCGAAGCATGCGGCCGTTGATTTTTTGAATACCTGAAACGCCCGGCTTCCCGGCGTTGTTAAATTCGACTGCGCCAAATCCATTTTGACTTTCAAAACAAAGTCCGAAGCCATCGACTGATTCGGTTTGGAGCACCCGACATTTCACTTCGTAGGCGTTGCCAAGTTCGGTCAAGCCAATCGGTAGCGGAAGAATCGCCAGCCCTGTTTTCGAAGTGACTGAACCGTCCCGGTTGATTTGCCATTGACCCTTAATCGCTCGACTCACATCGATTTCGTCTAAGAGATCGATCCAGCCCGAAGCGTGGTTTCTCCAGAGTGTCCCCCCAACAGCCCCGCAGCCTAAAAAAGAGCCGGTCGCTACGATCGCGGAACGTCGAGAGATCGAGGATTTTGGCTTCCTTTGGGCCGCGAGGAGCTCCGAGAGGAAGATTGAGACCGATTCGAAACGGGCTTCCGCAGTCCGACTCATGGCGCGAAGCAAAATCCGACTGGCAGCGGGATGCACGTCTTGGCGCAAATCGTGAGGTTGTTCGACGACTCCGCGAGGCCGCACTCCCGTCAGCATTTCGTAAATGACGACGGCAAAACTGAATTGATCGGCCGCGACATTGACGGGGGCGCCGTCGAGTTGTTCCGGCGCGAGATAAGCGAGTGTCCCTACGGTTGTTCCGGTTCTCGTTAAGCGAGTGAGGTCCTCTTCAATAGGCAAGGCGAGTCCGAAATCGGTGACGTGGGCACGGCCTTCGAGATCAATCAGTACATTCTCCGGTTTGACGTCGCGATGAACCAGGCCCGCGTCGTGGGCCGCCGCGAGGGCCTGCCCGATTTCCTCAATCAGCGGCATCGCCACCTCGATAGGTAAACCGTTTTCTCCACGGGCAAGCAAGGTGCGAAGTGTTTCGCCCTCGATCAGTTCCAAAACGAGGGCGACGGATTCATCATCAAATCGAATGAAATCGTGAACCGCTACAATGTTAGGGTGCTTCAGTTTCGCCATCGCCTGAGCTTCGCGTTCGAGGCGATCAAAGACCGAGTCGGGTTCAAGTGTCGCCAATTCCGGGCGCACAAGTTTCAAGGCGACTTCCCGCTGAAGGCTTTCCTGCCAGGCTCGATACACCAATCCCATGCCGCCCTCTCCTAATTTCGTGTGGATTTCGAATCCGGGGATGTCAGGAAATGGTGATTCACGGGCAAACGCTTCAGCAAACAATGTTTTCGGATCGAGACCTTCAAGGAGGTGTCCCGACTCGGAGGGTGATGACGGGTCGTGAGGCATTTCAGGTTTAGGGAAAGGCAGAAAACAGAGCCTGCATCTCTTCTTCGAAATTTTTGTCGTCGAGTTGTGTTTCGCGAACTTCAGAACGGAGAAAATCGCCGAATTGAGTGCGCAATCGAGAGACTGCCGATTTCACTCCGCTGAGACCAAGGCCGGTCTCTTCTCCGATTTTCGCATACGCGTTGGGCTCAGGCGGAGTTGTCAAAAAGGGGCGGAGTAGTTCAAATTGATCCAACTTTCCCCGTTCCTCCCAGCGGTTTCTCAGCTTGCCCATCGCTTCCTCCATCACCGTCATGGCCCATCGACGATCAAAGAGTTTTTCGGCCGAGTCGCTATCCTGCTGCCCTCCGTACCATGATTCACCCTTCGCTATATCGAACGAAATGTGTTCAAATTCGCCTCCCCGTTTCTGGGTCGTGGACCGGCGATACTCGTCGGTCATGAACCTTCGAAAGGTCGTTAGTAGAAAGGTTCGTAGCTTCCCTTTATCAGCGTCTGCCTTTGCGAAGAGTTTCTGTTCGACTAAGGTGCTAAAATAACTCTGCACAGAATCTTCGGCGTCCGCCGAAGTCTGACCGGAACGGCGGGCAAAAGAGTAAAGTGGCGACCAATAGATCCGACATAGAGATTCCAGTGCTTGAAACGCTTCATTGCTGTTACCCTGGCTTCGGACAACGATGCTCCAATGCGTTGTCGCGAAGAACGCTTGCGTGTTTTGCTTGGACATAAATAGAAAGATACTCGAAAATTGCGAGGCACTCCATTTAAAAAAAAAACTGGTCCAAACTGACAATCAGGCCAGTGTCCTGAACCATTCTTTCGTCGGGAGGAAATAAAAAATGCGACCGGCATTCAGAAAACTCGAAGAAGTAGCCGAAATGAAAATAAGATCACTCTCTATCAGCATCGTCGCGACAATCCTCATCTTCGCGTCCGATCTCTCGGCAAGAACCTGGACCCAAGCGGCAACGGGCCGGAAAATTGATGCGGTTTTTGTTCGCCTCGAAGCGGCTAAAGTGGTGCTTCAATATCAAGGCAAGGAAGTGGTAATTCCCTTGTCTGGTCTTTCGAAAGAAGATCAAGACTACGTGGCGAATTTGGCTGCGCCGAAATCATCAGGAGGAGGCGATTGGCCTCGCTTTCGAGGTCCGGAACAATCAAATGTTTCGAACGAGACCGGGCTTCTTCAGTCGTGGCCGGAGGGCGGGCCTGAAAAGATGTGGGCCCTTGAAGACGTAGGATCGGGATACAGTTCGATCGTGATTGGAGAGGGAAAATTGTTTCACAACGGAACCGTGGAAGGTGAGATGACGGCCTTCGCCTTCGATCCCACAACGGGTGAGAAAATTTGGGAGTCAACTTTCGGTAGTGATGACGGTGAAGGTTACGGAGGCATGGGATCGGGTCAGCGCTCGACGCCAACTTATGCAGACGGGAAGCTGTTTGTCCTGTCACCATTGGGAAAACTCTGTTGTCTTAATGCGGAAGATGGAAAAGAGATTTGGTCAGCGAACTATCTCACTGATTTCTCGGGATCGATGGGGCATTGGGGGTATACCGAGTCTCCGTTTGTCGATGGAAATCGGGTTATTGTTTCTCCAGGCGGTCCAATCGATTCGATCGTAGCGCTCGACGTGAACACCGGCGAAAAAGTGTGGGGGACCAATCTTCGCGACGCGGGGACAGCAGAGTACACGTCGATTGTGGGGGCGGAGATCAAAGGGACGAAGCAGTATGTTAAACTGTTCATGAATTTGGTCGTCGGAGTCGACGCGGAGACCGGAAAGAAAGTCTGGGATTCGGATTGGCGCGGTTCTACTGCGGTGGCGGCTACTCCAGTTGTCTCCGGTGATCAGGTTTTTATCACGACTGGATACGGCGTCGGTTGCAAACTGATCACGGTGCAGGGGCGCGCCACGAGCGATGAATGGGACAACCGTGAAATGAAAAATCACCATGGTGGCGTCGCCAAATATGGTGATCATATTTACGGTTTCTCTGATGGCCCCGGGCTGATGTGTCAGTCGTGGGAAACGGGGGAGTTGGTCTGGAATCACAAAGAGCGATTTACCACGAAGGGCAGTCTCTGCGTCGCGGACGGTTTGTTGTTTTGCCTGAATGAAGAAGGCGGTGGAGTGACTTTGGCGAAAGCGAGTTCGGAAGGTTTTGAGAAACGGGGGCAGTTCGAGATCGAAAAAAGATCAGGTCGAAACACCTGGGCCTACCCCGTTGTTGTTGGAGGCCGCCTTTACGTTCGTGATCAGAATTATTTGGTGTGCTACGACGTGAAAGGAAATTAATCTGTTTGGGCGGCGTCCCAAGGCCGCGGGAAACTGATAGGTCAAACAGGAGAAAGTCGGTCCGTCGGCGCGATTTTCACTCAGTATTTCGGCAGCTCAATAAAAGAGGGGATGCCTTGAGGAGCCCGATCAGCGTGTTTCAGGAGGCGGCGTAACAATAAGGTTCCAGCGTTTGTTCCGGGGCCGGCTTTATCCCGATTGTATCGACAATCGTCAGGGCTATCTCCGGGTCAGCACCTGTGCGGCGGCCCGAGCGATCGAAAACCAAATTTACGTGGCAACTGCCGGGGTCGTTGGGAACCTCCCCGGCGTCCCCGCGATGGCTATTCACTAGGGTCGCGGCGCCGTTTACACCCCCTCGGATTTCGAGTTTGCGAGGGATGGAATCGAGGCGGAAGCGGACCCGAATATTGAGACCTTACTCGTGACGGATTTGCATATCTCAGATCTTTATCGTTCGCGTGCGAGTGGTTCTGTTACTCCGATGAATGATCGCCGTCATGGTCTTTTCGAGTTTGTGACCCATGTCCAAAGCGCATACCAATCGGCCGGTGTTCAGGAGGCGAGTTCGCCGGAGGAGTGAGCCGTAAGTTCTTTGTGAAGAGGCGACATTTCCCGCTTTTCCCCGACGGGGGCTTCGAGGACAGACTTGGCTCGTATTCGCGGCGGTCTGGAGATTCAGCACGGTCCGAAGTTTGATCCTTTTTTTAACGAGGTAGGTGAAAGCGTCTTGTCGTTATGTCATCCTCTCCGCGGTCGCCTCACCGCCTCACCTTTGATCGAAATGTCGTCTAAGACCACGAATCACAGACCGGTAATACCTTTGGTTATTGCTCCAATAATGCTCGCTCTGCTCCTTTGATTACCGCTGAGGTAACCCCTGTCTCATTTCTCAAACTACTCCTCAGCAAGGCAGTAGAGAAACTGCTCTCCGCGGAGAAATAATTCCCGGCCGACGATCGCAGCGGAGGCGCTGATCCTGTCATCGAGATGATTCATCGCGAGGAACTCGGGGGGATCCTCACTCGAGGTATGGCTCAGAACGAGGGTTCCGCTCCGCCTGTCGGTGAGGTAAATCCTGCCTCCTGCGGCGACGGGAGATGCATAGATATCGGAGAGGCCTTCGAGTCGGAAGGGACCGCCCCTGTCCTTGCCTGTCCCGGGATCAACCCGACTCAGGACTCCCTGATAGTGGGCCAGAAAGTAGAGCGTATTGTCGTAGAGCAAGGGCGAGGGGACATACGGCGTTCGATTGATGCGGCGCCAGAGGACCTGAGAAGTTCCCGTAACATCGCCAGTCGCTCCCTCCATTTTCACCGCGATCATTGAGCGTTTAGCATAACTGCTTCCCGCAATAACGATCCCATTGGCCGAAACCGGTGACGCGACGACATTGTCAGAGAGCCCGCCGCAACTCCAGATCACTTCACCGGACTCGAGATCGTAGGATCGAAGCGCTCCCGTTGCGCTCACAATGACCTGAGGCGTTCCTTTGTGGGTCACGACGATGGGAGAGGACCAGGATGTCTTTTCGTCTCGGGCTTTTCTCCATTTTTCCCGGCCGGTTGATTTGTCAAAAGCGACGATGAACGACTCCTCTTGATGGTCCCAGTTTACGACGACTGTGTCACCGTGGAGCACGGGCGAGCTTCCCTCGCCGTGCCCGTGCTTCGTATGCATTTCCCCGAGGTTGGTTTTCCAGAGGAGTGTTCCTTCTCGGTCGAGACAGAAGAGTCCCCGGGATCCGAAGAAGGCAATAATGTGATCTTTGTCCGCAACCGGGGAAGCGGATGCGAGGCTAGCGGTAACATGACCACCTTCGTGAGGGATACCCGAGTCTACCGTGGTCTCCCATATGATTCCGCCCTCTGCGCGGTCGACCGCGAGGACAACGAAGCGGAAAGAATGGGTGATTTCTGCGTTGTCATGAGCTCCCGGTCGGCCGCTTGTTTTAGGCGAGGGGAGGGGTTCCTTTCCGGGGATGGCGGCGGTCACGAAAACATGGTCTCCTACCACAATCGGGCTTGAATGGCCGAGACCGGGGAGGGGAGTCTTCCATCTTACGTTTTTCTCTTCGCTCCACTCGATGGGAGGATCGGCGTTTTCTGCGACCCCATTGTAGGAGGGCCCACGCCAATTGGGCCACTCGAGATCCGTGTCGGCGCCTTCTGCGAACGAGAAGATGAACAGAAATCCGGCGGTTAGGATCACGGTAAACTTCTCTCGGTGGTGTCTTTTCATTCTTTCCTCAGCCTAGCGCTTTGATCAACCGACTTCCCGCAAAAAGCCCTGAAACAAGTGATTCGGTGCGACCTCTAGTCGGCGGAATTCTCACCGCTTTTAGAAGAACGCTTCTGCGCAAAGATCCACGGCGCCAAATCCTCTCTCGCGTAGACTCCACCTGCGATGAGGTGTCCTTCTCCGGGAAGCTCGTTATACTTCACCCGTTCGCCACCAAGAGCTTGAATCGCTTTGAACATCTCGCGCGATTTTTCGACCGGAACCTGATCATCCTTGTCGCCGTGAAAAGCCCAGATCGGAATGGCTTTGAGCTTTTCGGCTTCCCCCGGATTTCCGCCTCCACAAACCGGGATGACGGCGGCAAAGGTGTCCGGATGATTCGCCGCAATTCGCCAGGAACCAAAACCGCCCATTGAGGAGCCCGTCAGGTAAATGCGCGTTTCATCGATGGGAAGATTCTCCGCGAGGTCAGCGATCAGTGCCATGAGGTTGGTTTCCACTGAATCCTTCCAGCCGACGTCGCGGCTCGGACACTGCGGCGCGAGAATGAAGCAGGGATATTCTTCCTGGCTCTCTTCGGAGCGAAACGCTTTCGTCGCTCCCCCCATTTGGGCCTTGTTGTCATCGCCGCTCTGTCCCGCCCCGTGAAGCCAGATCAGCAGGGGCGTCCGTTCGCTGCCTTTCCACCGCGGATTTCCGAACAGCTGATATTTCAGACCATTGGCCGATTCGGATGGTTCAAACTGGCCTGTGATCTTTTCGGCATAGGTTCCGTCCTTCAGCGCGGTGTCGCGTTTTTGCTCTCGCAGCAATCCCTGAATGAATCCCTGGTCTTCTTCCGACAATTTCTCCAGCGGCATAACGAATGTTTTTAAATCCGCGGAACGTTTGATGCGCACTTCCGTCTCGGAAAATTCCAGCATTTCTCCCTCAAATGTTTTTGAGCCGTCGGCCGAAGTCCACGACCGCGGTTCGCCCGAAATGGCGATGCTGCCAGCCGCCATAAAAATGAGTAAAAATTGTTTCATAAGCAAATTTTACTCCATCTAATCATCGAAGGCGATGCCGAATGATGACCTCTCAGAGACTCTCTTGACTTGGCTTTCGGTGAAGTGCCGTGAAACACGTAGAGCGCCGCGTAGGCCCAAGTCGGGCGTTCCACGTGTGGGGATTGGGACAGTTGGAGTTATCCCTAATCAGCGCAAGAAAGGGAGTGGGATGCCATCAGGATGCGTGAGGCTCTTCTCTGCCGAAGCTTCATGACACCTCTATCGCCTGATCCCGTTCCGCTTCAGATTTCAGGGGAGAGGGGCTTCATTCAGCGCTTCGACGAGCGGGCGATAGGCATATTCGTTGAGTACTGCGATCGTCCCGCGGTCGCTGTTGTCACGAGCAACCTCTGAATAGATCGCAAGCGCGTTGTGCATCGCCTCGACCGCGAGTTCGAGATTCTCGACCAGGGCTTCGGAGTTTTTTTCCGATTTCGCAACGCCTGCCTTACGGACCGCATCCACTGCGGTCAGGTAGTGAAGGGCAAAGGTAAAGCACTTCGCATGGTAGAGAATGAACGAGCGGGCGCCGCCACGAGCCCTCGTGTTGCCCCGATACATTTCGTTAACGCCAGTGCCGTAGTGCTCCGTTGCTGTCGCCCACCATTCCGGTGCCGGTTCTGCGGATTCGAAATGCTCCATAAACATATTCGGATGAGGCACCGCGAAACTGGAATCTTCCTTTTCGATCAATGCGGAAACCTTTTCGATCGCAGCAAATCCGTTACTCAATCTGTCCGCGACTCCTTCACCACAGATCGGCGTAACGAGGTCATCGAATGCCTTCTGCGGAGAGATATCCAAGTTGAATGAGGCCCTCGATAGGTAATAGACATCCGGATTCAGATTTCCCGGAATCCAGCATTGGACCGCAAAACCTTTCGCCTCCGAATTTCGAATTGTGGTCAGGTGCTTCGGAAGCCGACTCGTGAAGCGTTGCGGAAGAACGCCTCCGTCGGGGGAACCGAGCGTTAGCGTTTCCAGATCGGAAAACTCGCCCTGATCGTTCGCGCTTATTGCCGAGAGCCCGAGTTCGCGGGCCAGGCACGAAATATTAGCAATGAGTTGCTGTGCCTCGTCGAGACGTCTTTCCGCCACCTTTTCGCCCTCATAGTCAGGATTCTCGAAAACGGGTAATCCATCGAAGACCGCGCGCCCCGCAGTGTCACCGGTGACCGGAATTCCCTGCGCCGGGATCCAGTGATCCGACTGTCTCACCACGGCAATCTGGTTGAATTTCAATTTAATCAGCTGTCGAAAGAGCTTACGATGATCCTCAAGCCCCCAGGACTCCTGCCCCGCGATTCCCGGATCGAAAGATCGCCAGGCTCGCACTCGAATGTTCGGCTCAAGAATTTCATTGAATCCTGCGAGAGTGAACTCAGGTGCATCAATTGGGAGGTAGTCCTCTTGCAAGGTATAGCGAACGCCAAAGTGATGCCCCAACTCGTAGACTGCCCACAAGGTAGCGATCGGACTTCCACCACCAACGATGAGAAGGTTCGTTCCATCCCGCTGAATGCTTTTTAAAAAATGGCCCTGCTCGCTCAGTGCGGGCCAGTCTTCACCGATGACCTCCCGCACCTTTGGGTTGGTCTCGGGATTCCCCACAAGGATAGTGGCTTCTGAAGCGGAATCCTCTACCGCTTTCGCTTCCGCTTTTGATTGCACCGAGACATTTGCGTCAAACAGCTTCGTCAAGAGCCCCGACAGTTCTTCCGCCGCGTACCGCTCCAGAGCAGGGGCCTCTTCACCGAAGAGGACCGAAATATCCGGCCCCTCGCCGGCATCCGCCGAAGACAGCATCGTGAAAACAAGACCGGGAATCCACCCGGTAATAAATCGATTTTTCGGTCTGATCATTATGTTACTTCGCCTCGTTTGAAATGCAGAACAGGCTTTCCCGTGTTCGAATGTAGATTCTCCCATCGGCAATCGACGGCGTTGCAAAAATCTCTTCACCGATATCGTTCTTCGCCAAAATTTTCAGTTCGGGGGCATCCTCGAGGACCACCACAAACCCGTTCCGTCCGGCAATGAATATTTTCCCATCGGCAGCGATCGGTGATGCGTAGTACTCACCAAAATTTCGGAGCCGCGTTCGCCCCCACACCTCAGCACCGGTTGCCGCGTCGAAACAACTCGAAATTCCTCCGGATTTCACGACATGAACACGATCATGAAAGACGAGTGGTGACGCTAGATTCGATGGAGACTTGTTGTCGATGTTCCAGACGAGATGCGTCTCGGTCACGTCTCCCGTTCCGCCTCCCCTGACCGCCTGGATCGTGTTACCTCCCCCGACCATGTTTTCAGAGTGCTGAAAAGCTGTCTCGATCTCGACCTCGTCAATGACCTGGTCCTGATTCTTGTCGGAACGGTCAAACTTTACGTGAAATTCCTTCGGAGTCTCCTCCCGAGCCAGTTTTCCATCCTGGTTGGTATCGAGCCACTGGAGTAGTGCAAATTTCAGGGTTCGCTTCTGATCGCCATAGCTCTGTGCTGCGAGGTAAATAAGGTCATCTTTCACCACGGGCGAAGTCATGATGGTCCGTAGCAGCGAATCGCAGGACCAACGTTCCTTACCTGTATCGGGGTCATATCCTTTGAGCTTACCCGATCCAGCGACGACGAGGTCGGTCCGACCGTTTGCAGTGCAGAGAACCGGGAGCGAATACCCCGCAAGCATGTCGCTTCGATCGGTGCGCCATTTTTCCTCGCCGGTCTTCGCATCGAGTGACAAGACGAACGACGCTAGATCATCGTCTTGAACAAAGTAAATGCTCTCTCGATGAACAATCGGTGAAGCGCCCGGCCCCCAGTCCATCAAATAAGACGGCATGCGGATCTTCTTCTTCCAGACCTCTTCTCCCGACCTCGCATCGAGGGCGATCAATCCGAGGGCGCTGAAGTAGACATAGACTCGTTCGGCGTCGGCAGCGGGAGTAGACGAGGCATGACTATTCGGCGGTGTGATGCGTGGCAAGTCACCGACATCCATTCCCTTCTTCCAGAGCAGATCGCCGGATTCCCCGTCATGGCAGAAAACAGTGAACGTCTCCTCAGTCGTCATCGCTGTGCTGAAGACCCGTCCTTCAACGATCACAGCAGAACCGATTCCGTCTCCGAGGTCGGCTTTCCAGAGAACCTTGTCCTCGAAGGAAAACTCGGTCGGCAGGGGATCGGTTCCCAATGAAACTCCAGAGCCGTTGTCCCCGCGAAATTGCGACCAGTCATCTGCGCTGATCCGCGAAAGGACCATGAGAAAGGAGAGAATAGCTAAGGTTCTAATAATCATGGAGATGTCATCCATTAGAACGAAGCGATTCAATCAGGACAATAGCCGGTATCGGCTATATCCAAGGGGTAGGGAGCCAGCGAGGGGAGGGAACATTTCTCAAGACTGACTCTGCGGCAGGACCCATCAAGACAAGGTTCCCGGAGGCCTTTTGATTCTTTCCTCACCCTACCGCTATGATGATTCGGCTTCCGGCAAATAGCTGTGAAACAGGGTGAGTCTCCTCGGTGTCCAGTTGGGCGAGGCTTTGGGTTTGTGGGCATACCGCGGAAGTAGAGGCGATGTCTCTTCACGGCTCATGATCACGCGGGTGGAAAGGTTCCTCGTGGAAGGTGAATGTCAGGTAAGCGATTTGCAGGCAGAGCCGCAGAGAATAAAAGGGAAAGTTCCGTGTCTCGGCGCCTCTGCGTGAGCCTTTTTCACTGTGTCGACGAAGCGGGAATAGACTCGTCTTCGTCGGCGCGATGAGCGTTCCTTCCCCTCATGAGGTGCCCCGCGGCTTTCCCCTGGCGGTTTCGGCAATGGTCGGCAAACACTCGCCCCGGCATCAAATCGGCGCTAAGCTCATGCATGCCCTTCTCAACCTTCGCGCTTGCCGAGCCACTTCTCCGCGCGGTCAGCCACTATCCCGAGCCAACTCGCGTCCAGTCTGAGGCCATTCCGGTTATCCTGTCCGGCGGTGACGTTCTTGCGACGGCGCAAACGGGATCGGGCAAGACAACTGCTTTTGTCCTGCCGCTCCTTCAGCGGTGGATTTCCGACGGGGCCAACCCGAATCGGAATCGACTGCTTAACACCCTTATTCTCGTTCCGACGCGTGAGCTGGCGGCTCAGGTTCGAAACGTTGTCCATGAATGCTCGGCGCATCTGCCTGATCGGCCCAAAGTCATCAGTGCCGTTGGCGGCGTTTCGATCAATCCTCAGATGATGGCGCTTCGCGGGGGCGCTGACTTCGTCGTTGCGACGCCGGGACGGCTTCTTGATCTCGTCGAGCGCAATGCGCTCTCGCTCTCCGATGTGAAATCGCTGGTGCTCGATGAAGCGGACCGCCTCCTCGATTTGGGCTTTTCGGACGAGTTACAGCGCATCTTTTGCCTGCTCCCTAAGCAGCGCCAGAATTTGCTCTTCTCCGCGACATTCCCCCCGAAAGTGGAAGCGCTCTCGCTCGAATGGTTGCACGAGCCGACTCGTATCAGTATCGTTGAGGAAGGAGGGAATGCTCCCGATATTGAGCAGCGGGCGATTTGTGTCGATACGGACCAGCGCACGCCTTTGCTTCGTCATCTTATCGAAGTGGAAGACTGGAAGCGGGTCCTCGTTTTTGTGGGTTCGCAATACACGGCCGAACATGTTGCAATGAAACTGCGACGTAATGATATTCGTGCCTGGGCTTTTCATGGCGATCTCAGCCAGAGTGCGCGGAGCGAAGCGCTTGAAGATTTCAAGAACTCGCATTTTAAAGTCATGGTCGCGACTGACCTCGCTGCCCGGGGCCTCGATATTGTGCAACTCCCGGTCGTGGTGAACTACGACCTGCCCCGCTCAGCGGATGACTACATTCATCGCATTGGCCGCACTGGTCGGGCAGGGGAGAGTGGGGTTTCGGTTAGCTTTGTTACAGCCGGAAATGATGCGCATTTTCGTCTCATCGAAAAGCGCAATCAATTGAGTCTTCCCCGCGAAGAGATTGAAGGTTTCGTTCCTATTACGGTGGCCGAGGAGCGGCCCGCTTCTGCGGAAACCGGAGGCATCAAAGGGCGGCGCAAGAGCAAAAAGGACAAGCTTCGTGAAGCGGCGGCGCGGAAAGCGGGAGAGTAGAGGAGGAGGTGCCTGCGTTGAAGTGTTTCCCTTCGTTTTTCCGCACTTCGGGAGCTTGTGTGGCGTTCCCCTTTTTTGAGATCGTCTTTTCCATGGATGAGTCATCGAAGTTTTCTTCTCGTCGTGATTTTTTAGGAATGGGGATACCTGTTTTGGGAGGAGGCGCGGTATCGGTCGCGGCTCCTGATGCCAACTCTGGTTCCCGGTGCTGATTCCCTTGTCAGGAATCGGACGTGCTGCCAGTTCGGAGGTGCTGTTATTTTCGTTCCCGGCGACCGTTCCCCAAAGCCTCTCGGTGCTTTTGAAAATTCCGGCCATCGCATAGTAATCGGTTGTCGGAATGGGATCAAACTTGTGGTCATGATAGCGGGCGCAAGCCACTGTGGTTCCGAGAAAACCTCGGGTCGTCGTGTCGATCTGCTCGTCGATCAGGCTCATCGTAAAGGCAGATGGATTTTTCTCGTTCTGTTTCTTAGAGCCCACCGCGCGGAAGCCGGTCGCGATGAGAAGTTCCTGTCGCTCTTCGTCCGACGTTGCTTCCATGAGGTCGCCAGCGAGGTGCTCGCTACTTTTTGTATTGCGGTGCTCGCTACTTTTTGTGTAAGTCAGCAAGGCGAGTCGCGAAACTCGTTCACGAACCCGGGGTTCTTCCTATTATGCGAATTCGAGCGACTATTTTACTTTTGGCTTTTGCCGCCCTCTCAGCCGATGCCCAAAGCGAAAGAGTCGCGGAATGGCTCAAGTCCGATGAGAATGGAGATGGTGTCATCACAAAGGATGAGACCTCGGGCCTGATGAGCCGCTTCTTTTCGCTCAATGATACCGACGATGATGGCAAATTGACCAAAGCGGAACTGGGAGCCCTCGATCGTCGCCTGTTGGCTAGAGGTGTACAAAAAAGTAGAGGCGTAGACAACAAGGTCGCAGTCCCGGACGGCGTCGAGGTCAGGAGAAATCAAGTTTACCGCGAGGGACACAAGCGATGGAAGCTCGATGTGTATCTGCCTGAAGAGGCGTCTCCTGAAGAAGGGCGTCCCGGCATCGTTTTCGTTCATGGCGGTGGCTGGAGGAGCGGGAGCAAAGACGGCGGTGTTTGGGCATCTCTCCCTGCGAGCTATGCGGCGAAGGGCTATGTGTGTATTTCGGTGAACTATCGGCTCACGCCGGATGGTGGAGGATTTCCTGCCTGTATTCATGATGTCAAAAATGCGGTGCGTTGGTTTCGAGCGAACGCGGGGGACCTGGGGCTGAATCCGGAACGTATCGGGGCCTACGGAAATTCAGCCGGAGCTCATCTCGTTTCTATTTTGGGATTGGTTAAGAAAGAAGCCGGACTTGAGGGTGATGGCACTCATTTGGATCAATCGAGTCTCATTCAGGCGGTTTGCGCTTCAGCGACTCCTTCTGACTTTCTCAGTTGGAAAGGTGAGCCGTTTTCCAATCGCGGCCTGCTGGAAGGGGATGAGTCGACCCTGGCCGAGCGTGCTGCGGCTGCCTCACCGATTTCCTATGCAGCGGACGATGCCCCGCCTTTTCTGTTGTTTCATGCAAAGGACGACAATGTCGTTCCTTTTCGACAAGGTGAAGTTCTCGCCGGGAAACTGGAAGCGGCAGGGGCCAAAGAAGTCAAACTGATGAGTTTTGACAAGGGCGGGCATGGTGTTTTCAGAGCGAAGGAATCTAAAACTTATCCTGCAATGGAGGCGTTTTTTGCGAAGGCATTGATGAAGACAGACTAAAGGCGGCAGTGTTTATTTTCCGCTAGATAGAGGCGCCTAGGGGATCGTTAATTGTGATCAATTTTGCGGGAGTTGGCTTCACTCGCCGGTCGTTTGAGCTGATCGCAGCAGTTGTCGGGAAAGGGATGCGCTTTATGTGATTCAAAAGTGCGCAGTCTTAGGCAAAAAATGCGCAGTTAAAGGAAGCTGTTCTTACTATCTTTAGTGGAGATGAGAGCGGCTGGACGACACCTGATTCATCAATTTGGTCCAGGGGCGGGAGCCGGATTATCGGCGTGCGTACCTGTGCTTTGGCGGCTGCCAAAATTAGGCAAAGATACGTCATATTCGACTGGCTCTAGGATGTTCTCTTGTTCTAACTGTGGTGCTGAATTAAGCTCCGCGGAAAATTTCTGCCATACAATGTGGCCAACACGTCGAAGAGGAGTCCTCTGTAAGAAGCGACCAGCCGATTCCGGTGGCGAATCAGGCGGGTTCAATCTCAATTGGGAAAGCCAACTCAATCGGCGATTCATGCGAATGAAGTAGTCCTTGGCGCACCTATCTTCTCCGGGGCTGGTTCTTCAGCTCCCGCTTTCTCCCCTCCTGACTCTCAACCAAAAAACGGGATCAATATTAACAGCGGTTGTGTAAAGGTTGGTTGATTGTCTTGGCAGCTTTGGGTGCAAGGGTCTTCCTGATCATCATTATCGTTTTTTCCGTGACTTCGGGGCCGGGCGACGCGGCGGAGTCGCATTTTACTGCTTTGAAAGAAGGGGCAATGGATGTGGCGTTCAAGCGCACCTCAGCTGCCTTTCGGGCAAACAGGGACAAGGATCAGTATCGTCAATTCATTTTGAATTATCCCATCCTCCACAGTGTCTCTGATACAAGTTTTCCGGAGCGAAGCGTTGAGAGCAATATGGCCAAGTTGAAGGGAAGTGTCATCATGATCGATGGCAGTAAATTTCCGCTGGCTGCCGATCTGGTTAGGGGATTTGGAGAGTGGAAGATTCTCGTCATTGATTTCAGAGGCTTACCCACTTCGTCGGGGATGCCCAACCGAAAAGCACCAATCCGACTCCGGAGAGTCTCAAATCGGTGTTATTGTGGTAGGAGCAGGTTGAGATTCTCCTGGCAACCTTATCAATCCAGTGCGTCCCCTTGCTTCAGACGCCAAGGCAATCTCCGCAAATGTCGAGCTGATCGATCGTCCTGAAGGCGAGTTGGTGGAAGTATGGCTTGAGTATCCAGATCAAGGTTTTAAGACGGCGGTGAGTAATGTTGCTGTTGTTGGCAACGGGAAGGTTACCTATGACATTGGATTGCCTGGCGCTCTTACCAGGAAATGGAAGATTCATGTGGAAATTGACGGAGAGAAGAAATTTGAGCAGGAGTTTGAAATAAAATAGTAGTTCCTGTTATATCGAGTCTATCGCGTGGCATCGAGGCTGCGATGAAGACCTTGAAATGACACGACGATTTTAAGAATTCCCGTTTTCAAAGAACCATAACGCTGATAACCTCGAAGTTGCATGCGAATCCTTCTCCTCACCCCTAACAGCCGCGTAAACCGCTCCGGTAATCGAAATACGGCGGAGCGCTGGGCCGTGCTTCTTTGCGAACTGGGCCATGATGCTGAAGTGAGGACTCGCTACGAAGGGCAGGATGCAGATCTTTTAATTGCCTTGCACGGGGAGAAAACGCAGGAAGGTCTCATGGCCTTTCGATCGGCTCATCCGGATCGTCCCTGCATTGTTGCGCTAACAGGAACCGATTTGTACCCTCTAATTTCGGCCACGAGCCTCGAGTCACTCGAATTGGCTGATGGTGTTATTGTCCTTCAGAAAAAGGCGATTGAGTTGATTCCTGATGAGTTCGCCGATAAAGTGACGGTCGTTGTTCAGTCAGTGAATTTGCCGCAGTCTCGGCAGGGTCAAAATGGTGCGTCCGATCACTTTGAAGTCTGTGTCGTGGGGCACCTGCGTGAGGTTAAGTCACCTCTTCTCACCGCGAGGGCAGCACGCGATCTGCCTGTTGAATCTTCGGTCAGAGTTCGCCATGCGGGGGGGATTCTGGAAGAGCAATATCGTGAGTGGGTCGCGGCGGAGGAGGCGATAAATCCCCGCTACGAGTGGCTCGGGGAGTTGGATAGTTTAGCGAGCGCTGCCTTGATCGGCAATAGTGATCTCCTCGTTCTTACCTCAGTCACTGAAGGCGGTCCGGCCGTTCTGGGAGAGGCAATTGTGTCCGGAGTTCCGGTTCTTTCTACAAAGATAGATGGTGCTGTCGGGTTGCTTGGAGAGGATTATCCGGGTCTCTTTCCGGTCGGAGACAAGGCGGCTCTAACCGCTTTGCTACGACGCTGCGAGGAGGATAAGGCGTTTTACGGGAATCTGAAGGAAGCGTCTAACGCGCTTGCAGAGCAATTTTTGCCGGAGAGAGAAAAAGCTTCTCTTGATTTGGCAGTTGAGAACGCGATCTCGCATCGCGGCGGCACTGGTTCGGCATCTTCTGGATAGCGGGCTTTCCCTTTTTACTGAATCGCTCGATCCCGGTTGCATCAAGAATTGGGTCGTGTCCTTTGGGGCGAGAATCAGAGGGAAAGCGGGTCTCCGGGGCGAGATGAAGTTTGCCGGGAATCCCGGTTCTCTAACGGGACGTTTTCAAATAAGCCGGAAGGCTCCCTCCAAGCTGCGAAGGGTTTAAAGTGACTCCTGCCTTGGCGAGAGCGAGCTCGCCCGTCGTGCGTGATTACAGCCCCGAGAACTCGTGTTGTCGAGAGAGGAGGCGCTTAAAAATCAGTTGGATTTCCTTTACTCACTTTCGAATTGTCCTCAATATTGAGATGCCTAAATATGAAAACAAACCATTCGAAGTTACTGATGTCAGTGGCCGCAATCGCATTGCTCGGTGCAAGCGCGCTCTCGACCAGCTCTTGTAAAACTGATCAGGGGCATGGCTATCGCGGACACGAGGACAGCCAGACCGCAGTCAAGCCCGCCTACCAAAGGGCTCTGGAGCGCACCCGGCGTTGAACTCCGTTGCGCGGCCCTCATTATCGGGACCGAAAAATGTCACTTGCGAGCGACTCTTTAACGAGGGTTCGCAGTCCGTAGTGATCTTTTTTAACTGCGGCAAGGATATCGCCGATGATGTATTCGTCGACTGGTTCCATGTTGCGTCCTGTTGAATAGCTGAGGACTTTTCTTATCAAGTTCTTGGCGAAGATATCTTTGCGGCTCGTTAAGAGGACCTGCTTCAGATCGTGAAAATCGGCATAGGCCTCGCCGGATGGGAATTCGCCTGAGGGATCGACTTTTGGAGCAGGGGCGTCGCCTTTCGGCTTGGGATAACTGCTCCGCCAGCGCCCCACAGGGTCGAACGTTTCCAAGCCAAATCCGAGCGGGTCGATCTTGCGATGACATTCGGCGCAGGATTTATCGGCGGCATGTTTGGCTAGCTTTTCCCGTATCGTGGTCGCCCCACGCACGTCCCCATCGATCGCAGGCACCTCGTCCGGTGGCGGGGGCGGGGTCACCCCAAGGATATTTTCTGAAACCCAGACGCCACGTGTCACGGGGGATGTCTCCACTCCGTTCGCACTGACAGTGAGAACGCCGGCCATTCCGAGGAGACCGCCACGCTGGCGATTGCCCTTGATGCTGACTCGCTTGAATCCGTCCTTAAGTCGCAATTCTTTCTCCTCTGGAAGTTGGTAAAGCGCCGCTAACCTTTTGTCGACGAAGGTGTAGTCGGATTCAATGAAATCACTGATTGGGCCGTTGCTTTGAAGGAGATTACGAAAGAAGAGCTGGGCTTCTTTCTTCATCGAGTAAGGGTGGTTTTCAGAATAGTAAAGTCGGTTGGTCTCGCGAGGGGGAGGCTGGTTTCCGAGGTCTCGCAGATTGAGCCAACCTTCGAGAAAATCGACGGCGAAGCGGTTGATGTTCTGGTCACTGAGATGTCTCTCGATCTGCTTTTTTAGTTCCTCCGGTTTGTTGAGCGCTCCGGATTTCGCAGCAGCGTAGAGTTCTGCGTCGGGGGGCGATGAGGAGAGGGCATAGGAGAGCCGGGAGGCGAGGTCGAAGGGGCCGAGCTTCGTATCGTTTTCTTCAGTGACTTCCGCCAAGTAAAGAAAGGACGGCGAGCAAAGAATCATCTTCAGCGTATCAAGCGCCGCCTGTCTCGGGGTGGCTTTATCTTTCTTGCGTGCCCCAAATGTTTTTGCGATGAGTGCTTTGTCATCATCGGTTAGAGGGCGTCGAAAGGCTTTCTCACCGAAAGCGTAGAGTTGGTTGAGGGCATCATCGGGTTGAAATCCTTTCGAGCCGAAGACAGCAATCTCTTCTCTGGTTCCGGCCCGCTCAGGGAGTGGGCCCTCGATCTTGATTTCACCAATGCGGATGTGGGGAAGCTTACCCTGTTTGAGGATGTGGGCCCGGCTCACTCCGGATGAGGAGATCTCGCCCTCGAACTCATCTTTGTATTTTTTGTTCACATTCATGACCGAGGCGCGGCTTTCGTAGGGGCCGTTCGGGAAGATGAACCGAGGGGTCTGTCCTACCTCGAGCCAGACTTTGAACGTGAGCCACGTGGGTTCTTTATCAGGAACAAGGGATTGGCCAAGAATCGGTTCGATCGCCTGGGGGTAATGAATGTGCCCTTTGGTCACATCTCCCGGAATGACGGCGAGTTGGAAGGGCTCAGAGAAATCAATTTTGAAAAGGGATGCGTCGTAGTGTGTGTCCCGGTGCATTGCCTGCGCCTTGGCTTTGATTTCGTAGATCCCGGAAACCGGAACCCCTTCGAGAAAGTCTTCAATATGACCGTAACCACCCTGCCTCGTGTCTGTGTTAGGCTGTTCGTAGAGGCAAAGGAATTCGTAGTTGAAGGCAGACTTATGAGATCCCGAGAGTTCTTCGTATTGGATGAAGTGTTTCGTGAAGTGCCATGATTTCGGCTCCATCTCCGGTTTTCCGAGGCGCGATTCGACGAGGCGTTGCGCCGATTGGAAATACTGATCGAGAAGGAAACCGGAGGTAACGAGAGATTTGCCAATCGTGTCGAGATGGTGACTCGTTTTCTCTTTTGGAAAATCAGCGGTCAGTCCGAGCGTATCAACTCGTCGGTCAAAGAGCGTTGCGAGCGTTTGTTCGTATTCGCGGTTTGAAAGGCGGCGCATCACGGTGCGGGCACCGGTGCTCTCGATCTTGCCTCTCGCGGCAGCGACCCCAGCGCGAAGGGCCCGCACGACTTCGAGCCGCTCCTCTTCGCCCGGTTGATCCGCTTTTTTGGGCGGCATCTCTTTAAGGGTAATTTGGTCAATGATCTCTTTAGCAGAGACCAAATCCATTTCTGATTTTAACGGAAGTCCAAATGTCTCAAACTCCCGGTCTGCCTTTTCAATATCCGTGTCATGGCATTCGAGGCAATATTTTCCAAGAAACTGGAAAACGATTTCGGGCTCTTCAGACACCAGATTCCCTGTGAGGGAACACATAAGCGTCACCAAGAAAAAACAAGAGCGCGAGAAGCACCGCTGGTAGGGTCTTGCCATGGGAGCGTTAGGAAAATGTTCCTGTGCTGGTGCCGAATGACTCGGTTTCGACACCCATTTTATGGGCGATGTCGAGGAAGAGGTTACACAAAGGGACTTTCCCGGACCCTGATCCTTCGGCCTTTCTGAACTCGCCGTGACGGTAGTCGCCGCCGGCAAGGATGATGGGAAGATCGGAGTTTTTGTGAGAAGATCCATTCCCCATGCCGCTGCCAAAGATCACCGAAGTGGAATCAAGAAGTGACTGTTCGCCATCCTGCGTTTTTGAGAGTCTGGTTAGGAATTTGCCGAATTCCCCGATCTGATAGGTCTCAAGTGTGATGAGATGGGCGATCGTCTCGGGGTCGTTTCCGTGGTGAGAGAGGCCGTGGTAGGCCTTCTTGATACCGAGGTTTTGAGGGAGGAAACAGCCGCCGATCTCCAAGGTCGCAATTCTCGTTGAATCGGTTTGGAGCGCGAGTGCGATCAGTTCGTAAAGGAGAGGGAGGTCTTCGACCGTATTGGTGTTTGAGGGCTTATCGAAAGGAGCCCCTGGCTTGGGATGATTCGTCCAGCGCTCACGCAGCTGGAGCCGTTTTTCAAGATCACGAATCGAGCTGAAGTACTCGTCGAGTTTGTCCTTGTCCTCGCTGTTGACCTGCTTCGAGAGGCGGTTCGCATCTTCGAGAACGGTGTCGAGAATGGAGGCCTGAATCTTGTTTTCTTCGACACGGCGAACTCGTCTTGCTTCAGAGTCTCCCACGAAGAGTTTTGAAAACAATTCGGCGGGGCCGGTGACGGGGGGAACTCGGACTCCTGATTTTGTCCAGGCGATTTGGCAGCCGCCATGAATGCCGCCCTCAGAACCCACCGTGAGTGAGGGAAAGCGAGTCTCAACACCGACTTCATCGGCCATGTATTGATCGATGCTTACATTTCCGTCAGGTCGATTCTGCGCTTCTGAGTTGAGGACGCCGGAGAGGAACGAATGAACCGCAAAGTGCCCGCCTTTCACTCCGTGATCGAGACCTCGGTAAATGGTCATATCCTTGCGGTTCGCCTCGAGCGGTTTGAGTAAAGTCGTCGTTTCGTAATTCCTTCCCGTCGTTTCGGGAAAAAATGAAAGCTGTTGAAATCCGAGCAGATTGCCAACCGCAACGAATCGTTTTGCTCCCGCCCCTGCGCCTTTAGTTGTCTGTATCGCGGCGTTTCCTTCCGCTGCCTTTGCAAGGAGAGAGGGCATTCCGGGCAGAGCGAGAGAAGCACCGAGTGTCCTGAGGACAAAGCGACGTCGATTGATGGTTATGGCCATCTCATAGTATCGTCGAGAGGAGGGGATTCTCAACTCAAACCGGAGGGCGCTTTGACGTAACAACCGGAGTCCGTTTTGCGCCGTGAATGCGTAGCGATCTGTTCTTCAACGCCTCGCTCGGTGAGGATGGCGAAGGTTTTCGAGAGCGGATCCAGATCCAGTCGCGCGACGTCGTAGCGCTGGTTTTTGGCCTCCGCTCCTGCGGGGCCTGCGATTTGGCAAGTCGTCATTCAGGCGGGTTCCATTCGGAGCACGCTCATCGCGACGTGAAGGGGTGAGATCGCCACTGGAACAAGCAGGTCTTGTCGTTCGTCTCTCTTTCCTGCGCCTGTGCGACGGCGAGTCCTGAATGAATCGATCAATGTGGTGCCCATGAATTTCCTTCGGGAAAGTGCCTTAATTGATGCCTCGGACATAAGGTGAGAATGATAAACGCATGACGCCTCGTCAATGTCATCGCTCGTGCAAAGGAGAGGCAATCAAGTCGCATCCTTCAGGATTGTTTCTTGCTCGTTTGATGTGCTAAGATCCTGAATATGAATCACCTTTCCGTTCTCTTTGTTGTCTGGTTTTCGTTGATATCCTTTTCGGTCTGTTGTGCCGTAGAGGCGCCCGGCGGGTATGGGCAGCTCGAGAATGCACCGAAAGCGGTTCCCGGTGGAACGGATGAAGAAGGGCGGGATTATTCCTACCTTGGGCAAGTGGAGACCGATCGGAAGCTCATCCTGACCGCGAGCAATGGCTTCTTTACGAAAGGCGTTTGTCAGGCAAAGGGCGAGTCAGATTCGCCAAAAGTGGGTGACGAAGAACTGATTGCCCCTAACTATGAATACCTCGATTGGAAAGCCGCCGAAGGAACGCTGCGGTGGCATGTTCTTTTGAAGAATCCGGGAACGGTTCATTTTAATGTTCATCTCGCTACGGACGGGAATGCTGATGATGTTACCGTCAATTTTGCGGGAGAGACCAGGGTCGTAAAGGCTTCCCGGTCGGAGAAGGGAAAGCCTCAGCCGTGGGATCTTGCCTTCGAAGTTAAAGAACCCGGTGAATATATGCTTTCGTTAGGACTCGTCAGCGCTCGCGGAGTTGATGTGGGGCAGTTGTATCATATTGATGCCTTTGGCTCTGCGATTGAAGGCGCTCATCTTCTCCGGGTTCGGTGGCGTCCTGCCGCTGCCCATGGAGGCTATGACACCGCGAAAGTTCCGAATTCAAAATTGCTCGTTTTCACGACTCGCAGCATGGTCCCTATTTCGAGCTATTCCCCGATCACGACCCCTTTTGGTTACTACGGAACGACTTTCGATGGCGATAGGCGCAGTGGTGGCGGTTTCAATTTTTCGATGTGGGGAAAGGACGGTGCGGCTTCCGATCTGAAGATGATGCCGCACCTGCTTGGGGTGGGATCTCCGGAAGGGGAGTTCAGTGGGTTCGGTCATGAAGGTTCCGGCGTGAAACCGCGGGGGTGGGATCCGATGCCGGATCGACCTGAACTGGTTGTGCAAGCTCTGCGCCTTGTTCCGGGAGATGATTACGACAGTTACTATGGCTACTACTTTGATCATCCAACGAATGCCTGGAAATTTTTTGGGGCAGGGAAAAAGTGGCATGGAGGAAAATCGAATCAGCATCTCAAGCTTGGCTCTTTCTGTGAAGTGCCGGGACCGCCGCAAGTGGAGCGAACAGGGGATGTCTACCGCGAAGTGCGGCGTCGGGGGTGGTCTTATGATGATGGGAATTGGGTTCCTCTTGAGACTTATTCGCCAGGAGGTTCCGGTAGCTCAGGAGATATGCCGGTGAATAAGAGCTGGTACACGACCACGGAAGGCGAGTACGCGATGGGATGCGGGGGCATTCGACTCTATTCACACAAGGACTCACTCGTTAAGCAGGGCGGGATTGATGAAACCCCGTATTTCCTAAGCAGTGCCAGCCTCGAAAATGTCTTTCGAATGCCGGTTGAGTATCGGGCGGTTCAGGCAGGCGAAGTTGGCTCGGATCGCGCCCGGATTGAGATCGATGTGGCATCCCTCTCGACTCTCAATTCCGGAGCGGTTTATTACGGCGCGAAGGATGCCCTGACATTCGCGCCAAGAGAGCTTCACGGAACAGAAAAAAATTCGTCCCTTAGCGAGGAGATTAACCGCCAGTCGTGGGAGGAAGTGATCGCCTTGTCCTCTGTGCAGCCGGGGCTCAATTCGGTTGAAATAGGAGGATTGAAACCCGATACAATTTACTTCTATCGTGTTCTCATGACGGATGAAGTGAGCCAAGTCTGGAACGAAGAAACGCTGTCTTTCAAAACCACCCCATCGGGGGCGGCGGCGATTAAGAAGCCACGATTGAAAGTGGCTCAGGGTCGTTCTGCCACGATGCCGGAACGATCCGCTGCGGCGAGCTTGGATGGCGAGATCTTTCGCGTATGGAAATACTCGGGCGGGGTCTCGACGCCGCCCGTCGATTTAGAAGGTCGTCTTGTCGCCATCTCAGGAAACAAGGTGCAGATCGAGAGAAAATCAGATGGGAAAAAGGGAACCCTCGATGTTTCGGCCCTATCGGATGACGATCGCGCTCATATTGATTCTAAGAGGTGAATTCCCTGCCATTTAAGGGACTCATTTCCGGGGGAATGATTGTCATCGTTGTGGGGGAATAGGATGGGAGGGCTCTGCAACAGCGGCTCTCCTCATTGACCTGTTTGCTCCTGGCCTTTTTATCTTTCACCACTGCGCTCTGAGACTTGCTGGTTATACGGGGGTATAGGCTGCTCTGAAGACAGGAGTCGCCGTCCCAGTGCCAGAACAGCGCCGCTTCGCATAGGGCTTCGCCAGGGTGATCCAGGTTATTTCACCTGCTTTCTGTAACGCTCCTCGGGTGGGAGTGCTATTTTGAGAATCATGCCGCGCGACGGATGCCGGAATCTAAGCATCGACAGACGGGGAGGGAGCGGAACTGAAGCGTGTAGGCTTCAGATTTGACTAAACTATTAAACGTCGACCGACGTGATTTAGTTAGCTTCAACAGCCAGAGGCTGCGGGGCCTGCCTTCGTGGGGCCGGGCGCCGGTTCGCTGGCCGCCGGTTCGCGGACCGTAGCTTGCTCGGCCTTTTTATCGAGTTCTTCGAGACCGCACTTATCGGGAGCAAGGCAGGCAGTGTGTTTTGCTTCGAGCGAAATGACAACTACTTTGCGATCGCGGCTTGGGATGGCGCTGCCAAGGGCATAGCTGGAAATGGTTCCGGCGTCGTACTCGATTTCAAGGGGGACTGCCGGATCGGGAACGACCTTCTCGGAAAGTTTGAGGATTTCGGCCAGTTTACCAGCCTTGAGTCGGTGGTCGACATCATGGGCAATGAGGCTTTGGAGGACGCAGCTTGAGGTCGTTCGGCGAGTCCCGCCGCAATCAACGAAATCCTTCGTCACATAACCGACTTCGGTGATGTGGAAATGAGCGGGAATCGTTTCCCCGGTAGGAAGGAGAAGTTGAAGCCCGCTCTCAGGATTTTCAGAGAGGACGTTTTTGAACTGGTCGAGTGAGATCATTTGGATGTAATTTGAAGACTCGCTATGCACGGTTCGCAAATGGAACTTTCGACACCTTTCGAATTTTCATAGCGGTATCAGAGACGCAAGTTTACTGGATTTGCTTACAAAAACAGCGTTCATTCTTTCACATTCGCGATGCTTCCAGAAAATCTCCAACTCATCTTTACGTTTGTCGTTCTCCTCGCAGTGTTTGTTTGCTTTATCAAGGAGTGGGTTTCGTCTGAGTTGGCCGCGCTTGGGGGGATGAGCGTCCTGATTGCTTTGGGGATTCTCAGTGAGGATGATCTGAAAGTGGTTTTTGGAAATCCAGCGCCCCTCACGATTGGTGCAATGTTTATTGTCAGCGAGGCGCTGGTTCGCACCGGAGCGATCGATGCGATTGCGGTGAAGTTTACTAAGTGGGCGGGAAAGTCAATGAGTCGGGCGCTTGTGATCATCGCATTGATCGTGGTGCCCCTATCAGCTTTGATGAACAACACCCCGGTTGTCGTGGTCTTTCTTCCGGTGATCATGGCTTTCTCCCGCAGTTCGGGACTCAAGGCGAGTAAGCTTCTCATTCCGCTTTCGTTTCTCAGTATTCTTGGTGGAACCATGACCTTGCTGGGAACGTCGACGAATCTTCTCGTCGCGAGTGTCGCCAAAGACGGAGGGCAGCCTCCTTTCGGTATTTTTGAAATCAGCAAACTGGGTGTCGTTTATGCCGCGATTGGATTTGCCTATCTCTATTTTTTTGGAAACCGGCTCCTACCGTCGCGCGACACCGTGAGCAGCCTCTTGGACGCCGAAGATACGAGGCGCTTTTTGAGTGGCGTGCAAGTGACCGAGGACTCCCCTTTGATCGGTGGGCGTCTCATCGAGCATTCGCTTTTTTCGGCGGGGCGAAAAACCTACGTCTACGAAGTCATTCGTCAGGGCATCGCGGTAAATGAGATACCTCTTGATGCCATCGTGATTCGTGAGGGAGACATTTTCCTTCTCCGGGCTACCTCGAAACATCTCGCCGCTATTAAAGCGACAAAGGGGCTTCGAATGGTGCACGACCGACCTTCGGCGGGAGGTGATAAAAAGGAAAAGGGGGCAGAGATTAAGACGGTTGAAGCCATCATCGGCAAGAACAGTTCTCTCATCGGTCGAACGATTCGTAGTTCCAATCTGCGTCGGCATTTCGGCGTAGTTGTCGCGGCAGTTCATCGACAAGGAGAGAATGTGAAAGATGGGTTCCAGGATACATCGCTTCGATTCGGAGACACTTTGCTGATTGAGGGACCGGTCGAGAATTTGGTGAGGCTGCAGCAGCGAGAGGACTTTCTGAGCCTTAATGAGCTAACGGTGAGGGCACCGAGGAAATCGAAGGTGTTTATTGCCTTGGCGATTTTGCTGGCGGTGATTGCTTGTTCAGGATTCGAAGTCATGTCCATCATGAGCGCTGCTCTCGTGGGGGCTGTGGCAGTGATTCTGACTCGCTGCGTCGATCTTAAGGAAGCATACAAGAGTATCGATTGGAGCATTTTGTTTCTCATCTACGGGATGCTCGCGATCGGTCGTGCGATGGAGAACACGGGTGGGGCTGAATTGCTCGCGAATCACGTCGTCGGCGTGATGGCAGCGTTCGGGCCGGTTGCGATCTTGGCAGCGATCTATTTGCTCTCTTCGTTGCTAACGGAAATGGTGACGAACAATGCCGTCGCCATTTTGCTGACTCCCATCGTGATTTCTATTGCCGGCGCACTCGGGTTGGACCCCCGTCCATTCATTGTCGCGGTGATGTTTGGCGCCAGTGCGAGCTTCACTACCCCGATTGGTTATCAGACAAACACTTATGTCTATGGCGCTGGTGGCTATAAATTTAGTGATTTTGTGAAGGTTGGGGTTCCTTTAAATATTATTCTCTGGATTGCCGCGACGATTTTGATTCCATTGTTCTGGCCTTTTGAGCCGTGACGGTTTTCGTTGGAAAAATGAAAGCTTCGTGACAGTGTTGGCGTCAGATACCAAGTCATGTCCGATAATATTAAACTTACCTCTCTTTCGTCTTGCGCGGGTTGAGCATCGAAGCTCAGCCAAAAGGCACTCGCGCAGGTTCTGCGTGGGCTCAGTCAGTTCGAAGATAAAAAACTGCTCGTAGGGGCCAGCACCTCTGACGATGCGGCGGTCTATCAATTGACCGATGATCTTGCGATGGTGCAGACGGTTGATTTTTTCACGCCTATCGTGGATGACCCTTATCTCTATGGTCAGATCGCAGCGACCAATTCGCTCTCGGACATTTATGCGATGGGGGGACGTCCGGTCACGGCGATGAACGTCCTCGGGGTGCCTGATGATATTCTTTCTCTGGAAGTTATTCACGAGATTTTGGCCGGCGGAGCAGACAAGGTGAAAGAGGCTGAGTGCGCCCTTGCGGGAGGCCATTCGATCAAGAATCCCGAACCGATCTATGGGCTGTCCGTGACCGGACTGGTCAATCCCTCCCGTATGATCACCAACGCCGGGGCGGAGGAAGGCGATTTACTCGTCCTGACAAAGCCACTCGGCACCGGGATTTTGACGACGGGAATTAAGCGGGGACTTGTTAGTGGGAGGATCGTTGATGATGCGGTTGCTCTGATGTCGCTTTTGAACAAACCCGGGCAGAAAATGGCTGAGCGAGGCCTTGTGAAATGCGCGACTGATGTGACCGGGTTCGGTCTTCTCGGTCATTTGATTTCCCTTTGCCGATCCAGCGGCGTGCGAGCGACGTTGAATGCTTCTGAGATCCCCGTGATTGGTGAGGAGATTATCCGATTGATTGAGGAGGAAGGTTGTGTCCCGGGGGGAACGAAAGAAAATTTAAACACCGCGAACGCTGATGTGGAATGGGGCAGCAATGTTTCGGAGGCATCGAAATTTCTTCTCGCCGATGCACAAACCAGTGGAGGTCTTCTTTGCTGTGTTCCTGAAAAGCATCTCGCTGAAGTTCTCGCGATTTGCGACGAGGACGAGACTCTTTGCAAGACGGTGATCGGCCAGATTACGGCTCAGGGCGAGGGGGCTCTCGTTGAGGTGGTTTGAGAAGCCTCTCCTACCGAACTTAGATTGCGGAGGTTCATCCTCTCGCGAACCTTTCCGTAGGTCGTCAGTGCGGGGATGGGAGAGCGTAATGAAACCGGAGGTGCAGTGTTGCTCGCAGGGACTTAGTAATTATGAACCCGATTGCGGGGTTCAAGGGCGAGCCTGCGGAGCATGGTGAAAGCCCTCTTGTCTCTGTCCTCTTGCTTTTCCCCGTCTCTCTGTCGATAATTGGCTTCAATAATGAGCCGTGCTTCCACTAATCCATTCGCGAAAATTCCTGCCGTCGATAAAGTGCTCGTTGCTCTGGAGCGCCGGTCGGATCTGGCACCGGTTCCTCAGCCATTGATTACCCGATTGGTTCGTGAGGATGTCGAAGGCATGCGCGAGTCAGTGAAAGGCGGAAATCACGAGGTTCCTGAGTTTGACGACTTTGTCTCAGGTCTCGTCACAAAGATTGAGTCGCTGTATTGTTCTCGAATTCATCCTGTGATCAATGGAACCGGGGTCTGTATCCATACCAATTTGGGGCGTTCGCCTCTTCGGGCTGAAGCGGTCACAGCGATCAGTGGCGTTGCTCAGCGCTACAACAACATCGAAATGAACCTCGACTCGGGAGAGAGGGGGAAGCGAGGCGGATTTCTTGAGCATTGTCTCGCGACACTCTGTGAGGCTGAATCGGCGACGGTGACGAACAATTGCGCGGCAGCTCTCATTCTCATGCTGAAGCATCTCGCAAACGGGGAGAGAAACGAAGTCATCATTTCGCGTGGAGAGCTTGTTGAAATTGGCGGCGGATTTCGTGTTCCTGAAATCATGGAGGCGAGCGGAGCAAAACTCGTTGAAGTGGGAGCAACAAACAAAACGACTTTGGAAGACTACGAAAAAGCGATCGGTCCGAAAACAGGGATGCTTCTGAAAGTGCACCGCTCTAATTTCTGGATGGGCGGATTCACCGAGGAACCAGCGACCGAGGAATTGGTTGCCCTCGGAAAGGAGCACGGACTCCCTGTGGTCGAGGATCTTGGCAGTGGTGCCATGATTATGACCGAATCGTTGGCGCCGATTCTTCATGAGCCAACCGCAAAAGAAGTTTTGAAGCGCGGTGTCGACCTCGTCTGTGTCAGTGGTGATAAACTCTTCGGAGGCCCTCAGGCGGGAATTATTGCAGGGCGGGCTGATCTGGTCGCCGGGATCAAGAAGGAGCCATTTTTTCGAGCTTTGCGTTGCGACAAGATGATCCTCACCGGCTTACAGGAAACCGTTCTGGAGTATTTGAATACGGAGGGGACCTCGCGACCTGATCTTCCGCTGGTGCGGATGCTATCAGCCACGGTCGAGGAGGACCTTCGTCCGCGCGGTGAAGCGATTCTTGCTCAATTGCGGGAGTGCGAGGCATTGCATAGTGGTTTGGTCGAAACGATTGCCCGCTGTGGCGGTGGAACGATGCCTCAAGCGGAAATTCCTTCGCTCGCACTGGATCTGAAGCCAAAGTCCTTCAGCGTCGCGAAAATGGCGGAATTGCTGAGAAAGCGTCCCTTACCGATGATGGGCTATGTCGCGGAAGATCGATTCCGAATCGATCTGCGAACCGTGTTTCCCGAGCAGGACGAGGATGTCGCAAAAAATTTGCTGGCAATTTTTTGAAAGGCTTTGAGATTGGAAGCGTCGAATTAAATCGCTGCCACCTCTGTGTGCAGCGAAGATATCGAAAGATCAAAAAATGATCTCCCAGTTAACATACTACCTTCAATACAAACCATGCTGAAAAGTTCCCTTTTCCGCGTCGGTCTGGCTGCGGTAACTACACTGGCCCTCATCGGCTGTGGTGGTGACCCGTCCACATCCGACTCGAACGACAACGCAGACGCTGATGCTTCAGCCGCTGCCACCTTTTATCTCTCGGCAATTCCCGATGAGAAAATCACGGATCAGAAAGCCAAATTTGATAAGCTGGCCGAATATCTCTCCGGAAAACTTGGTGTCACGACTGAGTTCGTCTTTTCGAAAGACTACGCTGACGCAGTGACGAAATTCTCGAATGGAGAAGTTCATCTTGTTTGGTTCGGCGGACTCTCTGGAGTTCAGGCGAGAATGGCAGTTGAGGGATCTCAGGCGATCGCCCAGGGCAAAGCGGACCCGCAATACAAGTCCTACTTCATTGCGAACAAGGCGACTGGCTTAAAGCCCTCGGAAGAGTTTCCTTTGGCGATTAAGGACAAGACCTTCACCTTTGGCTCTCCCGGTTCAACCTCGGGACGCCTCATGCCGACCTACTTCATTATTCAGAATAATGGAGGCGTAGCGGCTGATGAGTGGTTCGACAAGGAGCCTGGTTTTCAAATGAGCGGCGGTCATGTCGCGACAGCGAATGCGGTCGCGGACGGCACTTACGAGACAGGTGCCTTGAACTACAAGACCTATGACTCACTTGTCGAAAGCGATCCAAAGATTGCCGAAAACACCGTTAAGATTTGGACGACTCCATTTTATGCGGACTACAATTTCACGCTCCATCCGGATGCGGAAAAGGCGTTTGGTGCTGGCTTCACTCAGAAAGTGCAGACGGCCCTGATTGAAGCTCCGGCGGGATCTGATGCGCTCAAAGCGATTAATCGCGAAGCGATTATTGCGGCGAAGAACGAAGACTTCGACGGCATCAAAGCGACCGCAGTCGAAGTGGGCTTAATCGAAGAATAGTCGTGCCGGCCACATTTCCTTTCTCTTCGGAGAAGTAATTTTTTGAGGCCGCCTTCGTCTACGGAGGCGGCTTCATTACGATTAAAATGCCCTCTGCCTTTCAACTCGAAAATGTGAGCTGTCACTACGGCAGCTTCACGGCTGTTGATGGCGTCAGTGTTTCGATTGAGTCAGGTGAGCGGGTTGCATTCATCGGCCCGAGTGGTAGCGGCAAAACGACTTTGCTTCGTGTCATGAATACGATGCGCAGTCAGGAGGAGGGGACCCTCAGTATTTTCGGACAAGACCCCGGGAATTTCTCAGGAGGAGAGTTGCAATCCTTTCGCAGTTCCATCGCGACAATCCCGCAACATCTCGGCCTGATTCCCAATTTAACCGCGATTCAAAATGTCATTCTTGGACGGGGAGGTAAACGTGGAACGCTGCGTTCAGTCAAAGACCTCCTCTTTCCGTCGACGGCAGATAAGCTCGCGATTCATGAGTTACTCGAACGCGTTGGCATTGCTGAGAAACTCTTTTCCCCAGTGGCCCGATTGTCCGGCGGGCAACAGCAACGCGTCGCAATTGCACGGGCTCTTTTTCAAAAACCGAAAGCTCTTTTAGCTGATGAACCTGTCTCCAGTGTCGATCCGGCGAGGGCCCGGGACACCGTGAAACTGTTCAAGGAACTCTCTGATGAGCTCGGTTTCACTCTCTGTGTCAGCCTGCATGACGTCGCGTTGGCAAAAGAGTTTTTCCCGAGGCTGGTCGGATTGCGTGCCGGGAAAATCGTCTTTGATGGAGCGCCATCAGAACTTTCGGATTCAGAATTGAGTGCTCTCTACGATCTCAGCGACGAGGAAATGATGAAGGATGCCTGAAGGACTTCCATCGCGTTCTTTTCCCGGGCAAAAGCGCTGGGTCTTTATTGGTGCGGTGATCATCTTCCTTGCCTGCGCTTCCTTTCTCGGGCTCACTCCGGGGGGGCTTCTGCCGCCCAACGCCAGTCATTGGGAGCGAACCGGATCGTTTTTCGCGGCAGCCCTCAATCCGGCCCTCGATTACGAGGATGCCAACGTTCCTGACGATGCCGAGCCCATTTGGCTGAAGGGGCTTAAAGGCATTTACCTGACTTTGAAGTTCGCATTCGGGGCGATGAGTCTTGCGGTTCCGGTTGCTCTCGTCCTGGGATTTTTTGGATCGACGGCATGGTGGCCTCAGCCGATTCGCGGTCGCACACGAATCGCGCTTCAGATTCTATATGGATGCAGCCGCTTTCTGATGAGCTTTCTTCGATCGATTCATGAGTTGATCTGGGCTTTACTCTTTTTATCAGCGATGGGGATTTCTCCGCTCGCCGGAATGGTCGCACTGGCGCTTCCTTTCTCAGGCACTCTCGGAAAAGTGTTTTCCGAGCTGATCGATGAAGAGGCTCGGGATGCGGCTGAGGCGTTGAAGTCGATTGGTCACAGTCCTTTTCAAACCTTTCTCGTCGGGATTTTTCCAAGGGCGCTGCCCAATCTGATCACTTACAGCTTTTACCGATTTGAGTGTGCCCTGCGATCATCTGCGGTCCTCGGGTTCGTGGGGATTGAGACGATTGGGCTCTACATCGAGCTATCTCACGAAGAGTTCTACTACCGCGAAGTCTGGACGTATCTCTATCTACTGATCGCTCTCATCGTGATCGTTGATCGTTGGGGCGCGGCGATCCGAAGACGACTCATGATCACTGCGGAAGGAGGTTGTCGAGGATGAGCGAAGCAACTCACAGGACCGGCCGGATTGAGAAACTCGAAGCGCTTGAGGCGAATCGGGAAAAGGATTGGTTTTTGCGTGGCAGTGCCATCGTCACTTTTCTGGCGGTGGGAATTGCATGGCTCACAAGTCGACCCCTTATGGGGCGACTTTCAGCGGAACGCCGCTGGATCAATTTACAAAACTTTGCCGAAGGGCTCGTGCCTTCACCCGTTCGAAAGTCAGGTAATTGGGGGGATGCCTTTCCCTGGGCATGGGAGCTCCTGAGCGACGGAGGTTTTATGGCATTGGTTACCACTGTCGGAATCGCGGCTGCGGCGATCCTCCTTGCTGGCGCGATGGTTCTGCCGATGCTTCCGCTTGCGAGTCGCAAGTTTTCCCGTCTCGATCCCTTTTCGATGCGGGCAGGTAATCCCGCGAAAATCAGTCGAATTTTCTGGAAAGTGATCGGCCCGATCGTTCGATTTTCCATGGTCTTGTCGAGGTCAGTGCCCGAGTATCTGATCGCCTTCCTCCTCTTGTCGCTTTTAGGCCTTCAGGTTTGGCCGCTCGTCCTCGCGCTCGCGATTCACAATTTTGGAATTTTGGGGCGTCTCTGGGGGGAGGTTATCGAAAATACAGATGACGCTGCGGCGGCTCATCTCTTTGGCTCCGGCAGTGGTCGTGCCAATGTCTTTGCCTCTGCGACCTTGCCTGGAGCGTTGAATCGTTTTCTGATCTACTTTTTTTACCGATGGGAAACCTGTGTCAAAGACGCCACTGTTCTCGGGATGCTGGGATTGCTTACGATTGGAAAACTGATTGCCCTGTCTAAAGGCTTTTTCTGGGATGAGATGTTCTTTTACGTGCTACTGAGCGCATCCGTCATTATTGTGATGGACTTCACTTCGACGTGGTTGCGACGTCGACTTCGGTAAGAGTGAGGTGTAGTTCTATTTGAGATTTCATGGATTCAGAGATACGACATTTTATTCTTGGAACGGCTGGTCACATTGATCACGGGAAGAGCTCGTTGATTGAGGCTTTGACGGGTACTGATCCAGACCGTCTTCCCGAAGAGAAGGCGAGGGGAATGACGATTGAACTGGGTTTTGCGCAGCTCTCGATCGAAGCAAGTGATGGCTCCGGGGCTGAACTCGCATTGGGTGTCGTCGATGTTCCCGGGCATGCTGATTTTATCAAAAATATGGTCGCCGGAGTCGGGGCGATTGATCTCGCTCTGTTTATCGTCGCCGCGGATGACGGTTGGATGCCGCAGACCGAAGAGCATTATCAGATCCTGAGCTATCTCGGGGTCAAGAATGCAGTGATTGCTTTAACTAAAGTGGATCTAGCAGAGGACTTGGAACTCGTCCTCGAAGATCTCAAAGAGAATCTCGAAGGAGGCGGTTGGGAGAATGCTCCGATCGTTCCTGTTTCGTCACATACAGGTGAGGGAATAGATAAGCTGCGCGAGACGATTTCGAAAATTCTAACGGCTTCTCCTGTCGTTCGTGATAGCGGGAAACCGCGGTTACCAGTCGATCGCGCCTTTTCGATCAAAGGTGTTGGAACCGTGGTGACGGGAACTTTGATCGAAGGACCTGTCGTTGCGGGGGCTGACCTCGTCGTGCAGCCGGGAGGCGAAACGGCTCATGTGCGAACGGCGCAGTCACATGGGGCGTCGGTTGACCGAGTGCCACCGGGAACACGAACGGCACTGAACCTGACGGGTATCAGCCTGCGGGAAGACCGAAGCGCCGCGCGCACCGGAGTGGGGCGCGGCGATGTTTTGACGCTTCCCCATCTCGGTGAGGCAGTCACCGCAATCGATGTCTTGATCTCGAAATCGGATCGGGGAATTCGAGGGATGAAGCAATCAACCAAGGCGATTCGCACGGGGCGCCAGGTCATGTTTCATCATGGAAGTTCCGGAGTGGAGGCAAGGCTTCACCTTCTCGGACAGCGCTCGCTTAGTCCCGGTGAGACGGTTCTTGCTGAGTTGCGTTTCAAGACGCCTGTTTTTGTTTTCGCGGGAGATGGTTTTGTCCTGAGAAACTCATCGCTCGGGGTCACGCTTGGAGGAGGAATTGTCCTCGATGAAAAAGCGAATCGCCGTGCGTTTCGAAAACCGTTTCAAAGAGAATTTCTCGATGCCAGAGCCGAAGCGCCTCACGACCTCGCGACACTGGTTCGTTCACAGTTAAAGCGTGACCGGGTTGCCCAGGCATCGACGTTGTTGCTGAAGTCGCATTTCAGCAAAGAGGCCATTGCCGAAGTCGTCGGAGAACTCGTCGCAAAAGGCGAGCTGCTTCAGAGCGGTGACTGGGTCTTTGAAGCTGAGTGGTGGAAGCGGATCACCGGACTGGCGGGAGAGACGGTCTTGGCGATTCATCGCGATCATCCAGATCAGCTTGGATTCCCCCTGCGAGAGTTGCGAACGATGATGGAGCCGGAGCTCCCTGCTCCGAAATTTTTCGACATGGTGCTTGAGGGACTGCTCGCCGGAGAATTTGCGAAGGCGGGACCGAATATTCGTCATCGTGATCACATTCCTCAACTGCCGCCGGAACTGGTAAGATCGGGTGAACTGGTGCGAAAGCGTCTCGCTTCGGATCTCAAGAGCCCGCCAAATAAGAGCGAGACAGCAACGAGCCCGGATGAAGAGAAGGCCTTTCGATTTCTCGCTCACACTGGTGAAGTGATCGAGCTCGATCCTAAGACCGTGATTTCCACGGCAGGTTATGAACTCATTCAAAGTGAGATCGTCGCTTATCTGACGGAGCATGGAAAGGCGACCGCGAGTGACCTTCGTCAACACACCGGGACGGTTCGCCGTATCTTGATGCCTTTGTTAGAGCGTCTCGATGCTTATAAAGTGACCGTCCGCGACGGAGATGAGCGCCGACTTCGTTAGATTGCGTTGACGATTAGACCGCTCCGGTCGCTTTTCTCCCAATCCAGAAGACGGTGAGTAGCAATACGATCACGCCAATCCACCATGGATTTGCCCAGATCCGAAGCCGGCGTTCGATCGGTTCAGGAGCAGGAAGCGCGGAGAGCTTTGCTTTGATCGCTTCGAGGTCCGGCGTTCTGAACATCTCGCCTTTGGTGATCCGGGCGATCTCCTCGAGGACGTCATACCGCGCAGGGTATCCCACTTTTTCCAGCGAGCTACCCTGGACCGTAATTTTCGTTTCAAGTGTGCCGCCGTTCTCGGCGCAGGTCATCATGAGCTGATAGTCTCCCGGTTCGTCGGGTTCAAAGACCCCGGTGAAAAGGCCCCATTGTTCCTCACCCCCGGGCTGGAGGCGAACGGACTCAATTTTGCCTCCGGGAGAGGTGATTTGAACAATGACCGTGGCGGCCTGGAGTGGTTCTCCACCGATACTCATTACGTTCGCGTTTAGGGAAAGCGTTTCACCTGACTGCGGGCGATCAGGTGAGTAAAAGAGGCGCATCAACTCGTCGCTCGCCATGTTTCGTTGGTAGGCCATCCAGCGAGCAACCTGACCCCAGAACCGGTAGTGATACTTGTCTTCAACTCCCTTTCGCCAGCGCCAGGCACCGTCGGTTCCCATGAAGAGGATTTTTCCGGTTCCGAAGGTCTTGGTGACAATGAGAGGAATTCGTCCGAAGCGATTTGTTTCAGAACTGTGAGTCGCGAGGACCTCGGAGCCTGGCTTGGCGCGAACGACTCCTGCATACCACTGGAAGCCGGGAAGGTTTGCCCAAATCCCGGCATTGGCGTTTTCGGTGTCTTCCAGTCGCGTGAGAAGACTGCGGGCTCCTAGTTCGGTAAGTTCAAACTGGCCCGGCGTGGCCGAGCCCCATCCTCTTGGTTGTGCGGGATCGAGAAGAACCGGGAAAAGCGCTTCCAGTTCGCTGTTTACGAGAGAATTCTGGTAGCCATGGAAACCGGGCAGTAAAACAAGCCCTGAAGCCTGTGTCGTTACCTGACGCCGCAGCGCCGCTACATCAGGAGCAGTGAGCTGGTTGGGCATCAGTCCGACATCACCGAGAACGATGACATCAAATTCAGCGAGCTTGTCCGCTTCGGGAAAGGACTCCAGATATCCGCGGCCTCCTCCGACAGCGTCGATATCGGGGTGGAAGAGAAGACAGCTCACCTCGACACCGGGATCTCTTTCCAGCGCATTGCGAAGATAGCGATATTCCCAACGGGGATAGGTGTCGATGAGCAGCACCTTGAGCTCTTCTTTGCGGATCACGATCGGAGCGGTCAGTGTGTTGTTCGTCGTATCCCTTTCCTCAGAGATTTGGGGTATTGTCAGGGTCAGTTTGAAATCTCCTGTCGTGGTGGGTGTCCAGAGGATTGTCTCACGAATTTTACCCATTGCGGGAATCGTGATCTCACTGGTAATTGTTTGACCCGTGCTCGTAGTGATTTCGAGGGTTGTGGATTGCTCGCGGGGAAGGGTGTTCGTCAGACTAAAGGGGAGGCGAACCTGTTTATCGACGATACCGAAGGTCGGGGCATCAAAGGCTGTCACGGCGAGATCGGGGAGTCTCGTTTCGCTTCCGACAGGCACGGTAAAAACCCTCGTTTTACTCATTCGTAAACGGGTCGCAGCCTGACTGGGAGGATCGCCGGTGTTCCAGTCGCCGTCAGAAATCAGAACGATCCCCCGCAGTCCGGGGAATTGCGCGATGACATCATTCATCGCCCCGGTGATGTCAGTGCCTTCGGCTCCTGAAGAAAACGTTCGGATCTCGAGTTCGAAGTCGTCTCTCAAAGAATTCCATGATTCGGCGCTGGTGAGTGATTCTGCGATCTCGCTCCGTTTTCTAGGAGGCACTGAGGCATTTTCCGGATCGACGATATCTTCGGTCGTCATGCTTCCGGAGTCATCTCTAAGCAGAGCGATGATCGGCTTGTTGTCGGGCTCAAAGGTTTCTTTCCACTCCGGCTGATTCAAGGTGATTGCGACAAGCGATACGATGAGAACTCGCAGGGCTTCGAGCGAACCGGTCGCCGCAGCAAAATTGCTCCGCTTCCAAATCATGAAACTGAAAACGGCGGTCACGACAACGACGATCACGCCGAAGACGAGCATCGCCGGAGTTGATAGGAAAGTCAGTTCGCTGTTGGTTTGTGTCATGGGGCCGCTTTGCGGGGGAGGGAAAGTGGGAAAGTGGTGACTTGATAGGCTTAGGTCAGTGACCTAAGCCTTTTGGCTTAGATCGGTTTTGTTAGAGAGGTGGCTTCGGGACGGGGCGGCAAGGAGAGGACGGCTTCGACGAGAAGTGCGAGTGCCATCGCAACGAGAAAGGCTTTCCACACCTCTGCGGCAAGGGATGAACCGCTGCCGACTTCATCGTTGATACGGCGAAATTCGACTCCTTCGAGTAAAGTTTCGACGGCGGATTCGTCGAGTATTTCTGAACTGTCTTCGGAGATCGGCCGATTCAAGGCAACGAGGCGTTGGGTGTCGGACTCACCCCCTGATTCAAAAGCACCGGGAATGAGTCCGGGCATGATCAGGGCCGCTTCGGACTCGCCTGAATCGATTTTTTTCATCTGAGAGACTGGCGCAGACGAATCGGCTTGAAGCATCCTCGCCTTCGAGACTGCATTGGCTCCCTCTGCGAGAGCGCGATGGGTCATCACGAAAAAGGAAACTCCCTCAGTCGCGAGCGTGGAATAATCGGTTCGAGGCAAAGTGCCCCAAAGATAAAGCGACCCTTTGGTCTCAGTCAGTGCCTTCGCAAAGATTACGGTCTCGTCGTTCAACTTCAAAAGCGGTTGAACGTCGCCGGCGAATTTGCGGTGTCTGAAAAAGCGCAATTTGTCGACCGGAAGAGGCGTGCCATTTTGAGTGTTTTCGAGAAGCCCGGATTCGGTTCGCCACCACGAAGCGCTCGCAGGGGAACTGGAGCGGTCAAACCAGTCATCCCACTGTATTCCGAAAAAGGCATGATTTCCTTCGTCGGAGTCCGGTGGTGGCAGCAGAATAAGAGTGCGCCCATTTTCAAGATGCTGCCGAAGCAGTGTCGCTTCCGCTGAATCTTCGGCGGGGATCGCTGACTGCCAAATGAGAAGCGCGGTTTCGTCCCAGGGGATCTGTGCACTGTCGCCGGGAGAGAGCGTGCTGGCATCGTAGTTGATCGAAGGATCGACGGTGGTGGCTGCGGCAGTCTCAATCGCATTCGCTGTCGTGGTGTCATCGCTCACGATGATAGTTTTGCGGACAGGTGGTTCGTCGTAAACAAAGTAGGCGGTATTGTCTGAAAGATTGTTGTCTGCAGGGATGTCGATGCGTCCCCAACCGCGTTCGTCTCCGGCACCAAGTTTGACCGTGTAGCCGAGTCGCAGAAATTCCTCTCCAGTGACGGTAATGCTCTCTACGGTTCGTGTTCCATTGATCGTAATTTCCACTGGAATCGTTTGAGGCTCGCTCGCGTCACCGCTCGGGGCATCGCTCGAGCCAGTTCGTTTGATGGCAAGATCCATGACGACTTCGTAGCCGGTGGGGCTTCGTTTTCGATTGACCTTATCGACCGAAATCGCGAGGTTTTTCTCGCTGCGTTGTTCGTAGGATAGGAGGAAAAGTCTCACCGTTTCGTTGGCAGAAAGGTCGGCACGAATCGATTGCCAATTTCCCGAGGCCGATTTCCAGTCCGCACTGCGCATGTCGGAGGCCAGCCAGAGATCGGTGCGTCCACTTTTATTAGTCGCTAGAAAATCGATCCCCGCCTGAAAGAGTGCCGGGATATTCGTTCCCGTAGCGGTGGGAGCCGCTTGTGGTAGTGCGAGGAGGCTTTTGAGATCAGAGACCGCTGTCGGCATCAGCGTCGCGCTGTCGATCAGGATCACTTCGCTGCGACTTGAGGTCTTTTCGAGAAGTTCACTGATTTTGGAAAGAGCGGCGGATCGCTTCGACTCTCCTGTTTCGAGATTTTGCTCCTCCATACTCGCAGATCGATCGAGAAGAATCAGAATCGTATCTGCTTTCCCTCCTGCACCGGCCATAAATCCTCCAGAGAGAGGGCGGCTCGCCGCAAACAGGAGTGCTGCGACGGCCAATACGCGCATCGCGAGAATGAGAAACTGCCGGAGCCGGTCGATCCCTTTGCTCAGCTTTTTCGCATCGAGGAGAAACATCATCGCGGCCCATTTGACGGTGCGATGGCGGCGCTGATTGATCAGGTGAATGATCACCGGAAGCAATGCCAGGGGCAGACCAATCAGGAGGATGGGCTGGAGAAAGCTCATCTGGCGCTGCGAGCGGTTTTGGGATTACGGCCGAGAAGAAAGCGTGCCAGAACTTGATCGTATGGCTCGTCTAACATGACACGATGGTAGTCGAGTGCCGATTGATTTACGATTTCATCTATCTTTCCGAGATAGGAAGTGACGGCCTCGCGGTAACGGCGCTGGATGAGAGTGGGATCGGCGAGGATCGATGCTCCACCTTCCAAATCGAGAAAACGGGTCGGACCGTCGAACTCAAATTCAATCTCTTCGCGATCAAGGAGATGAAAAAGCGTCACGTCGTGTTTGCGAAAGCGAAGGTGTTGAAAGGCTTCTCGAAGAGGCTCCGGATCAAAGAGTAGGTCGGAGACGATCACGATCAGGGCCCGCTGTGGAATTTTCTCCGCGGCGGTGTGTAGCGTGCTGACGAGTTCGGATTCTCCATCAGCCGTCATAATTCCAATCTGGTCGAGGAGCACTTTGAGATGAACCGGCCCCCTTTTCGCAGGGATTTCCTTCATCGCCGTATTCGTGGATGTGTTCATGAGTCCGACCGCGTCACCCTGGTTGGCCGCGATATAGGCGAGGGTTCCGGCAAGGCTGCGGGCATAGTCGAGACGGGTCTTGGCCTTCTCTCCATAATTCATTGAGCCACTGGTATCGACAATGAAGCAGAGCCGCAGATTGGTATCGGCTTCGAACTCTTTCAGGTAATAGCGGTCGGTTCGGCCCCAGGTTCGCCAGTCGAGGCGACGGGTGTCGTCACCGGGCACATACTTGCGATACTGGGCAAACTCGAGGGAAGATCCTTTCACCGGGCTGCGGTGTCTGCCCGCGATATTCCCCAGCATGGGGTGTCGCGAATTCAGCGGCAGGCCTATCAATTTCCCGAGTATTTTCGAGTCGAGAAAATCGCGTTGGATTGGTTCAGGCACGGCTGATGGTGTGGAAAGGTTAGGCTTCGCTGCTCAACTCTTCGACAAGTCGGGAAATGATGGAGCGACAGGTGATTCCCTCGGACTCCGCGGTGAAGGTCTTGATGACCCGGTGTCGCAAGACAGGTTCCGCGACAGCGATGAGATCTTCCTGACGCACCATGTAGCTGCCATTGAGAGCGGCGCGAGCGCGGGCTCCGAGAATTAAATACTGCACCGCTCGTGGTCCGGCACCCCAACCGACGTAGGGTGAAATCCAGTCGGGTGACTCGTCAGATTCGGGTCGGGTCCGGCGAACCAAATCCACGGCAAAGTGGAAGATGTGGTCGGGAACGGGGATTCGTCTCACCAGTTCCTGAAAGCGGATTACTTTTTCACCGTCAAGGAGATGGTTCAGTTCTGGTAAGGTGGCGCCGGTTGTGGTGCGGGCGATTAAAATCTCTTCCTCCCGTGAGGGGTAATCAACACCGATCATGAACATGAAACGGTCGAGTTGTGCTTCCGGTAGGGGGTAGGTCCCTTCTTGCTCGATCGGGTTCTGCGTTGCGAGAACGAAGAACGGTTGCTCGAGGTGGAGCGCCTTGCCCGCAACGGAAACGCGATGTTCCTGCATTGCCTCGAGCATCGCCGCCTGGGTTTTTGCGGGAGCCCGGTTGATCTCATCGGCGAGGACAATATTGGCGAAGACAGGGCCTTTATTGAATTCAAAATTACGCCGTCCCGAGCCGTCGTCCTGAAGGATCTCGGTTCCGGTAATATCCATCGGCATCAAATCCGGCGTGAACTGGATTCGATTGAAACTGAGGCTCATCGTTTCAGCGAGACGTGAAACCAGAAGGGTTTTTGCGAGTCCGGGGACACCCATGAGGAGCGCGTGACCTCTCGCAAAGAGACAAATAGCGAGTTGTTCGATGACGGCGTCTTGTCCTACGATGATCTTGGCAAGTTCCTTTCGCAGTTGTTGGTAGGTCTCGCGCAGTTCGTCGATCGCGGCGACGTCATTAGCCTGGAGTTCTTCGGTGGAAGCGGTCGGGTCGGGCATAAAATCGAAAATTAGATTCTCGAAACGATAGGGGGGCGTGAGCTCTCTGGAAAGGCCAAAATCACTTGGAATTTACTAAAATGTGCCCTCGTTAGAAGCCGATCTGAACTTGACATCCACGGCGTCATCAGTGCTTTACTGTCTGATATGCTAAACGACCTCAGTGATCGTGTTCAGGAGCACGGCAGCAACTCTTTACGTGATCGAATCTGGAGGGTGATTTTTCTCTCGGATACGAAGTCAGGAAAGGCTTTTGATATTGCTCTGCTTTGGCTGATCGGTCTCAGTGTCCTCGTCGTCATGCTGGACAGTGTCGAGTCATACGAAGCCAAATATTCTCGCGGGCTCAATATTCTGGAGTGGTCTTTCACGATTCTGTTTACGATCGAGTACTTCGTCCGCATTTGGGTGGTGCGAGATAAGAAGGCCTACCTCTTCAGCTTTTTTGGGATCATCGATCTCCTGTCGATTATTCCGAGTTATCTGATGTTGATTCCCGGAGCGGAAGCGCCGCAGTATTTGGTGGTGGTTAGGATGCTCCGATTGCTCCGAGTGTTCCGGGTCTTGAAAATGGCGAGGCACCTCGGCGAGGCGAATCTGCTCATGAATGCGTTTCGTGCAAGCTTGACGAAGATCACGGTGTTTCTCTTCTTTGTATTAGCTGTGACCACGGTTTTGGGGACCTTCATGTATGTCATCGAGGGGATATATGCGAAGAATCCTGGCTTTTCGAGCATGCCGCAGTCCATCTACTGGGGCATTGTCACGATTTCTACGGTCGGATACGGAGATGTCACTCCGATTACTGCGGTGGGAAAAATCATCGCCTCGGTGATCATGTTGATTGGTTATGGCACCCTCGCGGTGCCGACTGGTATTGTTATGGGTGAGATCAATATAGAGCTCGCTAAAATTCAGCCTGATCGCCGCGAATGCAGTGAGTGCGGTCACCGAGGTCATGATCAGAAGGCTGTGTTTTGTAAAATATGTGGAACATCGTTATGAGGACATTTTTGAGAGGACTATTGATTTTGATTTCGGGGGGATCGCTCGCTGCTGAGGAAGCACGTGATGTCATTTTCGCCACCTACGGTGAACGCGAATTGCAGCTCGATTGGTTTCGTCCTGACAATGAGACTATTTGTCCCGGGATCCTCGTCGTTCATGGCGGCGGATGGGTCGGGGGGACCCGGAAGTCATTCGAGCGAATTGCCAAAGATCTCGCCAGCGAAGGCTATGTCGTCGCCAATTTAGAATACCGTCTTGCGACAGAGACGAAGTTTCCGGGGGCGGTTTTGGACGTCAAAGCGGCGATTCGGTGGATGCGAGCCCATGCAAAGGAACTAAGGCTCGATCCTGACCGGATTGGCGCCGTCGGTGGTTCGGCAGGAGGTCATCTCGTCGCGATGACGGCTTCGACGCCCGATCATGAGCATTTTTCGAAAACAGGAAATCACCCCGATGAGTCCGACGCCCTGCAAGCTGCGGTGATCATGGGGGCAGGTGTTGATCAGGTCGCTCGCGTAAAAGAGGTGAAGAGCGGGAGTATCAAAAATTGCGTCATTTTCTTCGGCGGCGAATACGACGAAGTGCCCGGGGTCTATGCGCAGGGCTCTCCCATTACGCACATTTCTGAAATGACCTCACCCATTCTCATGATCGATGGTGAGCTTGATAAGCCGGGGCAGCGCTATGGCGATTACCGGAAAAGACTGGACGAAGCAGGGGTCCTGAATGCGTTTGTCATTGTTCCCGGCGCGAAGCACGGGGAATGGGGGAAGGCGAAGTTTCGGCCGACGTTTGTCGAAGCAATGGTAGAGTTCCTCGGAGCAAGTCTGGCGAATGAGTAGGCTCGGTAGTTCTGTCTAGGGAATACTTCGAAAATGACTGAAACGGACTCCTCATTGTCGTGATTCGTGCTAAAATGGCCCGACTTCAACGAATTGCCCTTTTTAAGCTTTGAACCAGTCCGAACTGCAACAACAACTTAGTCGCCTTGACCTCACTCCCAGCCGCAAACTGGGGCAAAGTTTTCTCGTCGACGACAATATTTCCGAATGGATAGCCTCGCAATTGCAGTTGGACCCGGATGACTGTGTCGTCGAGGTCGGGCCGGGGTTCGGAGCGCTTACGGACTTCCTTGTCGGTAAGGTTCGTCGCCTCATTCTTATCGAAAAGGACGGACGTCTCGCTCAGTTTCTCGACGAGAAATACGGATCGTCAGGAGTCGAGGTCGTTCATGCCGATGCCACAGAATACGACATTCGTCCTTTGTTCCTCGAGGGCTCGGTGAAGTTCATCGGGAATTTACCTTATTCGGCGGGCAATGCGATCTTACAGAGTTTTCTCGATGCTCCCAGTCCCGTCAGTCATGCCGTGATCATGGTCCAAAAGGAGGTCGGAGATCGTTTTACCTCCGCGCCTGGTTCGAAGAATTATGGTGTCCTCAGCCTCATGCTTCAGGAGCGATGGCGCGCGACCCATCTCAAAACGATAGGGCCAGTGCCATTTTTTCCACGGCCCGCTGTCGACTCGTCGATTTTGCGCTTTGATCCTCGTCCCTGGGATGAATTGCCGATGCATTCGCCCGAGGTTTACACGAGAACGGTGAAGCAGGGGTTTGCGCAGCGACGCAAACAATTGCACAACAACCTTCCTGTCGGAAAAGAGGAGGCCGTGGCGATTTTTGAAAAAATGGGCCTCAAAGCAAGTGTGCGGGCGGAAGAGTTGACGATTGGTCAATGGGTTGAAATTTCCAATGAGCTTGACCCGCATCCCTGTAGCGCGCTCCCACCTTCGGCAACCGAAATGCTCGATGTCGTTGATGAAAATGATGTCGTGATAGAGCAGCGACCGCGGAGCGAGATTCATGCTGAGGGGTTATTGCATCGCGCTGTTCACGTGTTACTTCGAAATCGAGGGAACGAGATCTATCTTCAACTGAGATCTTTGCTGAAAGATACCCACGGAGGGAAATGGGACAGCAGTGCTTCAGGTCATGTCGATCCCAGTGAATCATACTTGGAGTGTGCGAAGCGGGAACTGTGGGAAGAAGTCTGGGTGGAACCGAAGGGGGATCTCACGCAGGTAGCGAGAATCACGGCATCGAGCGGCAGCGACGGGGAATTTATAGAAGTCTTCGTTGCTGAAGCAAAAGGCAAAATTCGCGTGCACGGCAAAGAAGTTGATTCAGGACGCTACTTCCCTATTTCACTGATTGAAGAGTGGATCGAAAAGCGGCCACAGGATTTTGCGACCGGATTCATCACCTGTTTCAAAGCGTGGCGGGAAATGGAGGGCCGTTGAGAGACCTTGTATCGGCATCCCTGCCGATAGCGGAAGTCAGGCTCTTTATTTAAAAAAAGCGGAAGGCTTCACGAACCAAGCCCTGCCCTGAAGTCTCGTTGTTTACTGCTTCTGAAGTAACTTCCCTAACATTAATCTAACCGAATCAGGGGTTCGATCCTACGATGTTATAGAGGGGATCAGTCTGCTCTCTTCTTCGTGAGAGTGACCGCTGCCTCACTCAAGCTTGGGGTGCGGATCCGGATGTCCATTGGTGTTGAAAGGGGGGCGATGGCCACTTCCGATTTGGGAAATGGCGACATGGCGGGGTCATCGTCGCTCGTTCCTGCCCAGGGAGAGGCTGCATCTTGCTGCCTACGGAGACTCCGCGCGGAGGCTTTTCTGGCGGCTGGAAGCGCGCCACTCCTTGGGGCAGGGCAACGAAAGCGAAGGCAAATTCGTAATTAGCTGATTCCCAAAGCCTCTAGATGCTGCTCAATGAGCTTCCTCTCGGAGTCATGAAAGCGATGGAAGGGCGCGGCCATGAAATCGTCGCAAATACCTACGATCGACAGGGCGCACTTGAGCCCTTTGATGATCGCTGAACCGTGTTGGCCGACGTGGTAAAGCCGGCTGCTAAGTTCGAGCACTTTGGCGCTCAGCTTGCGGGCGGTTTCCCAGTCACCGCGAGCAGAGGCCTCATAGAGATCGACATAGAGGCGGGGGTGCAAATTCGCTCCGCCACTGACGCCTCCGTGCCCTCCTGCCAAGACGGCTTCGGCGAGTAGTTCTTCGGGGCCAATGAGGAAAGGCCAGTCAGGCCGCTTTTCGGCACCTAGCTTTACCATTTTCTTGAAGTAGGTGAGGTCGCCGGAACTGTCTTTCAGTCCGATAATTTTCTCCTGATCGAGAGCCCATTTCACGACATCCCGGTGAAAAGAGATCTTAGTCAATGCCGGCATGTTGTAGAGCACGAGTGGAAGAGGAAGCTCCGGGACGAGTTCTTCCAAGTACTCACGCAGCTCCGGTTGTCCAGCGGGAAAATAGAAGGGTGCCGAGGTCACCAAGGCATCGACTCCGTACTCGGCAATCTCTCCTCCAAACCGAGCTGACTCGACGAGTGATGTATCCGTAATGCCAACGAGGACGGGAACCCTGCCATTCACAAAACGGCAGGTGTGTTCAACCAATTCCCGGCGAAGCCGGTAGCTGAGACTGGGCGCCTCGCCGGTCGTTCCGAGAGCGAAGATCCCGGAGACGCCTCCCTTGATGAGACGTTCGACCAGCTTTTCCAATCCATCAATATCAAGGGAATCCCGCCCTCTCAGCGGGGTGATCAGGGGAGGAATAATTCCGGAGTAGCGTGGCGTCATAGTTCGATAGAGTTGAAAACTTTTGGGGTCAAAAACTTTGGGGTTCAGGCTTCGTCACGTCCCGCAAACCGGCTCACAATTAATCCCACGAGGAAGATCGTAAGTGTTCCCACAACAATTGTAAGATTCCCGTGCAGCATCGGTTTCAGGGTCTCCGGAACCCAGGAAGAACTCATCCAGAAGATCACCGCAACGCCAATGACGACCGCGGTGATGGCGGCGGCATTGCCTGCCTTCTTGACGATCAGTCCCAGAAGAAACAGCCCTAACATTCCTCCTGCAAACATTCCTGATAATTGCCACCAGGTGTCGAGAATGTTTTTTGAGTCCTTCGTCAGCAGAAGCGCTGCGCCGGTTCCAATGACGCCCCAGGCAACGGTCGAGATTCGGAGAACCGTCATTGATTCTGACTCGCTTATCTCACGATCCTTCCGGACGAGTCGTGTCCAGAGGTCTTTCAAGGTAATCGTCGCCGAGCTGTTCAAACTCGTGTCGATCGTGCTCATCGCGGCAGCAGCGAGAGCCGCGAGAATCAATCCTCCGATTCCGGGGGGGAGGTGATTCGTCATGAAGTGAGGGAGAATCGAATCCTCAAATTTTCGATCTCCTGCCATCGCTTTAATCGCAGCCACTTCTTCGGGCATTGACTGATAGAAGCTGAAGAGGAGCGAACCGATCAGGAAAAAGAGGAGCGACACCGGCAGATAGAGAAGGGCGCCAATCCAGAGCGATCGTTTTGCCGCCTCCTCTGACTCGGCGGCGTGGTAGCGCTGGATGTAGTTCTGGTCGATGCCGAAGTTGGTCAGATTGATGAAGAGGCCGTAGATGAGAACCACCCAAACTGTGGAGGTAGTGAGGTCGGCGATGTTCCAGTCGCCGAGAGAGAATTTGCTGTTTTCCCGGGCGATCTCGAAAGCACCCACCGCGCCTTCCGGATGCTCTATGAGAAGGGTTCCTACAATGAGCAATGCGCCGAGCGTCAGGACAATGCTCTGGATCGCATCCGTCCAGATAACGGCTTCGATTCCACCAATGAGAGTGTAGGCCGTGACGAGGATCCCGGAGATGAGAATAATGGTCATGAGAGGCCATCCCGTGACCTGTTGAAGTCCGATTGCGACTCCGAGCATGATCGTGGCACTGCGAGCGACCTGGGTGAGAAGGTAGCAAATTACGGTGTAGATCCGGGCCCATGTCCCAAAACGCTTTTCGAGGTGTTCGTAAGCAGAAATCTCGCCCGTATCCCGATAGAATTTAACGAAGTATTTCGTCGCGATAATGATCGCGATAGGAATCGAGAGAGAGAAAACAAAGGCGTTCCAGTTTCCTGCAAAAGCTTTGCCCGGTACTCCGATGAAGGTGTTGGAGGAGAGGTAGGTGCCAAAAAGACTGAGTCCGATTACCCAACCGGGGAGACGCCCTCCCGCTTTCATAAATCCGTCGGAAGTGCCGCTTTTTCTGGCGAACCAGAATCCAACGCCAACGACGAGGGCGAGGTAAGCAATGAGAACGATGATGTCGAGGGTTTGCATGGTGGGGGGGGGCGCGGCGTGGGAAGGTTTAAAGGTGAGAAAGTAGGAAGGTGAAGAACTGGGGGGCTTTGGTGGCGTGGTCCTTGTGGTCTACGAGAGTGTTGGTTTTGATATTCTCAGGGTTCTGAGGGCAGTTCGCATTTTTTCGCGAGAGAGGAGCCGTATCATCTCGGAAATTGATTGGAGATGACTTGGCTCAAATCAGTTGTCGTTGTCTGGTTCGTCCCCGCTACGTTTGCTGTTTCAAGTGGGTCAGAACGGTGATCGTAGAGTTCGACTTCGTCGGTCTTGCCCGTCTCAATGTTTCTCCACTCGGTGTAGCGCCAGTCCTTTGTTCGGACCGAGTAACCCCAGTGCGTCGCCGGATTCGCACCGTAGAAAGGATGTTGGTGCTGAGTGAAGGCATAATCCTGAATCGACCGGGAGGTATCGGTTAGGACAGGGGAAAGGTCATTGCCATCCTGGTCGCGGGGCGTTTTTACTCCTGCGAGGGAGGTCAGCGTCGGGATGAGATCGACGAGTTCGGCCAGTGATTCAGTGGACTGACCGTGGGAGTCTGGTTTGCGTGGGTCAGCAATGATCAAGGGAACGCGAGCATCGAGTTCGAAGTTTGATGTCTTTCCCCAGAGCCCGTGCTCGCCGATATGAAAACCATGATCACTCGTGAAAACGACGATGGTATTTTCGCGCTCGCCGGAAGACTCGAGGGCATCGAGGACCTTCCCGACCTGTGCGTCGAGAAAGCTGATCGAGGCGTAGTAGCCGTGACGGAGATGAGTGGTCATTGCCTCGTCGATTGCTCCTTTCGGGACGAGCCCGTAGCCGTGGATTTCTTTGTTCGGGTGCAGCGCAATATCAGGAACCTCTTTTGGCGCCATCGCTGGATCCGGCGAAGTGAGTTGGTCAGGATCATAGCGATCCCAGTAGTGCTGCGGTGCGACGAAGGGAAGATGAGGACGCCAGTAGCCGACCGCGAGGAAGAAGGGCTTTCCTTTCTCACCCATTCTCGCAATTGAATCGACCGCGTATTCGGTGATGCGGCCGTCCCGGTAGGCGGTGTCGGGAACATTCAACGACTCGGTCACTGGTGACTTGTAGGACGGGGAATTCGGTCCTTTCGGAGTTTGTGAAAAAACGGTGTCTGCTCCGTGAGTCCCCTCAAAAAGGTATTCGTCGACCGACCATGATTGGCGGTCTTTGGTTTCACCCATATTGTGAAAGATCTTCCCGGCACACTGCGTGAAGTATCCCGCATTGAGAAAAGCCTGGGGCAAGGTGACTGCGTCAGGAAGTGCGGTGCGGAATGATTTACGAAGGTCGTCGACCCCGGTGGCGTCGGGGTATTTGCCGGTGAGAAAAGAAGAACGCGAGGGATTACAAACGGCCTGCTGACAGTAAGCCCGTTGAAAGGTGACTCCTTGCGCAGCAAGTCGATCCAGGTTCGGGGTTATAGCATTGGGATCGCCGTAGGGGCTGATTGCGCAGTTGAGGTCGTCAGCGACGATGAAGACGACGTTCATTTCCCCGGCGGTTGATCCGAGCGAAAGAAAACAGCTAAGGAGAAAGGCTAAAAGAAAATATTTCATTTTTTTGTATTGTAGTCCGGGTGCGGTGTCGGAATGCGGGCACCGGAGTCCTTGAGGTAGGTTTTGAGTTCTGTCAGGAGAGCCGAAGCCTTCTCTGAGTTTGATTTTGCGAGATTTAATTTTTCGTTGGGATCACTTTTGAGATGGTAGAGTTCAGTTCTCTTGTCTTCGTAGAAATACAGCAGTTTCCAATCTCCTCTGCGAATCGCGGAGTGAGGTTTCGTTTGGCTGGTGTATCCGTCATTACTTCCGATCTCTGAGGGCGCTTCAGCGTAATTTTTCTCGGGATGGTAGTAGGGGAAGTGCCAGAAAAGGGCCCGTTCCGCGAGAGCGTCCTTTTGCTGATGTAAAAGGGGGATGAGGGATCGTCCGTCCCTTGCTGTCGGGGCGTCGACTTCGGCGTATTGAGCGAAGGTGGAGAAAAGATCGAGCGAAGTGATCGGATCGTCGCAGATCGAGTTTCGTGAGATCGTTGATGTCCAGTTGGCAATGAAGGGGACACGGATACCACCTTCATAGAGGTTCCACTTGCTGCCGCGGAGCGGAGCGTTCCCTCCATAATTGGGGTGACCGCCATTGTCGGAAGTGAAGACAATGAGAGTCGACTCGCGTTTCCCTGATTCGTCGAGCGCCTCGATTAGCTCGCCAACGTGATGATCCAGTGTTGTGACCATGGCACCGTAATGAGCGAGTTTCTCCCGGCGAGGATGAGTAGGGGGAATCTTTTCAAGGTAATGTTCGTAGAGCCATTTGGCTCGCGTGTGAATCGGGTCGTGGACGTAAAAATGAGAGACGAGGCAGAAGAATGCTTTCTCATGAGGAGCCTTGATGAATTTGATTGCCCGTTTCGTTAGTGTGTCGGTAACGAAGGTTCCCTCTTTCAGTGGAGTGAAGGTTCGCTCCTTCTTCCGGGGCCAGTATGAATAGGGGTGGCTACCAAAATCCTCTTCGGCGGTTTCGAATCCCTGGCTCGATGGTCCATGAGTCGGGCTCCAGCCGAGATAGCGCTCGTAGTGTTGATTGAGGTGCCATTTACCAAAAAAAGCGGTGGGGCGGCCGGTTTTGCTGAGGGCTTCGGGAATCGTGGTTTCCTCGAGGGCGAGATTGAGTGAAAAGGGAGGTGCTCGAAGGGGTGTCACAATCGGTTGAAAGCCGGGCTCGTTTTTCGTCACGAACTCGAATCCGAGCCTTGCGGGGGTCTTCCCCGTAAGGATGCCGGCACGGGAAGCGGAGCAGATCGGGGCAGGGGAATAGGCCTGTGTAAAACGCATTCCCGTCGCAGCAAGTTTATCGAGATGGGGTGTCTCAAACCACTCGTTCCCGTAGGAGGCGAGGTCGGTGTAGCTGAGATCATCCGAAAGAATAAAAAGCAGGTTCGGGCCACCTCCCTGCACCGGGCAGAGGGAGGATAAGGCAAAAGCGACTGCGAGCGTAGGAACCCTGAGCATTAGTCAAAAGTGCTGAGCGATTGCTCTTCCAACTGGGAAGGATCGATTATGACGTGGCGAACTTTTTTCCGGTTCCAGGTGTAGGTCATATGGACGAGACCATCTTTCGTCTCGATCATCGCTGGGTAGGAAAATTCGCCGGAGTCGGCTTTTTCAACGACGGCAGCGGCCTTCCAATTCTTACCGTCATCGCTGATCGCAAGATTGAGGACGTTGCGTTTTCCCCACCCGTCATCTCTGCCTTTGCGACCGCCCGTGTGATTGTAAAGAAGGAGGTGTCGTCCGTCGGAGAGGGTCAGAGATTCGATTCCTGAATTGTTGTTAGGCATTTCAGTCAGCTTGAGCTCGCTCCAGGTTTTGCCACCGTCTTTCGAGACGCTCTCTGCGATTTTCTCGTGCTTGGATCGCATCAATGCCCGGAGGCTGCCATCAGGGTGCGTTAAGAGGGTTGGTTGGATGACTTGATAGGGTTGAACCTTGGGTTCAACTCTCTCCCATGAAGTGCCGAGTTCAGGGTGGTCGAGATCGATGAGCCGTTCCATGTGAAATCGCCAGTCATCGTCGTGCTCGGTCGATGAGGGGCAAAGCAGGGTTCCGTCTTCGAGGAGAAGTGGCTTGCACCGGACTGGTCCATCGATTCCAGCAGGGAGGCGACGGCGGTCGCTGAATGATCGACCAAAATCGTAGCTTAACATGACTTCTCCCCACCACAGTTGCGGGGTGGGGCCGTCTTTGAAAAACAGCATCGTAGGGCCGTCGCCGGGAGGTTGAACAAGGACGGGGTTCCAGGTGGGATAGCGGAGATCGGCGTGTTGGATTCCGTTGGCCCATTCCTTCGGTGATGACCAAGCGGAGCCATCATGATAGCTCGACCAAATCCCGACGTCGGGGTCTTTCTCTCTGGTGCCGCCGAACCAGGCAGCGACGAGACCGCGAGGCGTTTCGCAGATCGTTGAGGCGTGGCATGAGGGGAAGGATGCTTTGTCGTAGATAAAGTCTTCGCTTACGAATCCGGGAAAACGCGGCTTGCTCTGTTCGTTAGGCTTGCGGGCCGTGAGTTCTTCATCGGTAAATGAAAGGCAGTCATCGTGCTTGATGAAATAGATGCGTCCGTTTTCCGCTCCGACGACGAGATCGGGTTTCCCATCTTTGTCAAAGTCACATGCGGTTGGGCTGGAAGTGTGGCCGGCGACGTTTCTTTTCGCGAGGTTCCCGATTTTCTTCAGAACGATTTTTCCGTCCCGGTCTTCGCAGTTGCGATACCAGCTTGCGTTCTCGGAATTCACGAGGAGGTCGAGACGTCCATCGTTGTCCCAGTCAACTACGTCCAGTTTGTAGCGACCACTGCGGCCGGCACTGTGTGCATTGAGTTGGATCGGTTGATTGTCTTCGTCGATGAAAATACGGGTCTCGTCTGTTTTGCGGCTTTGGCAGGTGAGGTAGCCTTCCTGATCAAGCATCACGAGATCGAGTTTTCCATCTCCGTCAAAATCGGTCGCGAGCGGGGTCGTCCTCCATTGGGTTTGGAGGTTTTCCGCTTGGGTCTGCCACCAATACCATTTGGGGGGGGCTTCACTGGTCCAGAAAGGGAGGGGCTCTTCGATCAAACCTTTCTCTGTATTCTTTAGCAGTTGAATGCGAGGCCAGATTGAATTGTAGAGAATATCGTCGCGGCCGTCGCCATCCCAATCAGCTACCGAAAGGGTCGTGTAGCCCCACTTTGCCTCAGCGGGGCCCTGGATCGAACCGTTCGGCCCCGCGAGGACGCGGAACTCTTTACCGTCTGCCTTGATCATTTCGGGGGCGCTCCATTTCGTGCCTTTGCCGTCCAGGTTCGAGAAAATGGCAATGTTGCCGGCGGTGTTCCCGCAAATAAGGTCTTCATCGCCGTCTCCATCCCAGTCGTGGGCGTAAGGTGTCGCGAGAGCACCGAATTTCAGGGTGTCTGCTTCCTGTTTGAAATAAACGGGCTGCTTGAAAAGAGGCGTCCTCGGGTTCTTTGGGGATACATTTTCGATGAGAGCAACACGACCGTCTTCATCTCCGACGATGAGATCAAAATCACCGTCCTGGTCCCAGTCAAATGCCGTTGGCGTGATCATCTGAAGATGCATCACGAGAGGTTTGCCGTCTTCGCCTTTCAGTTTGAAGCCGGTCGCATACTCGGGTTTCTCGCGGGTTCCGGTGTTTTCAAAATAAGTGAAGCCATCGAGGAATTCGCCACAGAGCAAGTCGAGGTCGCCATCGCCGTCGAAATCCTCGAAGTTAGGCGAGGGCCATCCGTAGACGTCTACGGGAGAACCACCCGCCTTGATTTTGGTGGGTTTATGAGAATACTCGCCGTCGATGTTTTCGATCAAGTAGACCCAGCCATGGAGTGGGCCGTTGTGCCAGCGACCTTCGGAATCGTAGGCCTGATCCCAGACATAGTCGCTCCAGTCACCAACCCCGACAACGAGGTCCTCGTCGCCGTCACCCTCCCAGTCGACATAGCGCCACATTCGTGCTCGTGTGTTTCCTTTGTGGAACTTGGCGTTGTCGTAGATCTTTTTTCCTCCGGACTTTCCAGCTCCTGTCGTTTTGAAATTGGGATACTCGAGGTTCTCTTTGAGCACTCTCGGTTTCCCGTCGACGTAGCTCACTTGAACGTTTTGACCGGTTGGACCAATATAAACAGCAGGCTTGAAGACGGGCATTTTCACCGTCGTATCCTGCGACGGGTTTTCAAAAAAGTAGAGACCATTAGTAGGCTTGTCGGGGCCTGAAACGACGAGATCGATGTCGCCGTCGCCATCGTAGTCCATCGGCAAAGGCCAGGCCCAAAGCCCCACCCCAAGATCGACCACGAGGCCGGGATTGTTGTATTCGAGTGGCAGAAGTTTCCAGTCTTCTTCCGCCCTGAGGGTGGTAGAAATGAGTGGGAGCAACATGAGTGCTGCGGCAAGAAGTTTGATTTTCATAGAGTTTTGGGGTGATTTTTTATTCGGCCCACCAGCGGTCTGTGGTGGAGTTGTCGGCTTCGCTTAGGGTGAGATCGAGGCTGTTACGGATGTGACGTTTCATGGCATCATGAGCGGTGTCGGCGCTTCCTGTGGCAATGGCTTCAGCGATGGATTCGTGTTCACTTTGCGTGATGTCGAGAATCGAGATTTGAAACTCGTGGCGGTCTGCCTGAAAAATCCGGGTGAGAATGTGTGAGTCTCCGACGACCTTGAGCATGCGACGGTTTCGCGATGCTTCGATGATAGTCATATGGAAGGCGAGGTCGAGAGCATGGAATTTTTTTGCAACCGTCGCTGAGGCTGTTTCCCTCCCGGATTCTCTGACTTTTTCAACGAGGTCCCTCGAATTTTCAAGATTGCTCGTCAGCTCACTCAGTTGGCGAGCACTGATGCGTTCTGCAGCGCGGGCTGCGGCGTAAGATTCCATCGCCTCCCGCAGTTCGTAAAGTTCGATCGCTTCTTCCCGTGTGAGCTCTCGTACAATCGCTCCAAGCTGTGGAACCAATTCGACAAAACCCTCGCTTGCGAGCTGTCCGACCGCTTCTCTTACCGGAGTCGCGCTGATCCCGATCTCTTTTCCAATGGTTCCGTAGGAAAGACGGGATCCAGGAGGGACGGATCCTTCGAGAAGTTTTTTCCGAATGTGGCGATAGGCCTTTTGTGATTGGGTGATGGCCATTTCTATAGAAGTCTATAGAGGTGTATTTCGATAAGGGCAATGAAAATGAGATGAAGGGACGCGATCCCGCTAGGCGTCTCTGCGGAAAGGGGTATGTTGGGGGTAATGAAGCAATTTGGATGGATTTGTCTGATGCTCCTGTTGGGCGTATCGATCGTTGGAGGGCAGCAGCCTAAAGAGGTTAAGGCCTCGGCTCGATATTTTCCGGGCGGTGATACGAATATTAGAGGGGCCGACCCTGAGCGGGCCTCGAAAGTAATTCAGAAGTGGTCGAAGCTCGAAGCGTGGTCTGAAAAAGGGGACCCTCAAAAGTCACCCTGGTTCTGGGATTACTCAAAAGTGGGCCAGCCCGTCTTCATTCGAATTCATAAGCGAGACAACTATGAGGGCACTCTCGAGGTCTGGTTGAAAGATCCTATTGCAGCAAGCTACGAACACTTTAAGACCTATCGGATCGCCTATTTTTCGGGCGAGCCCGGTCCGAAAATGAAACAGGGTGACCTTCAGGCGCCTGAGGGTTTTTACTTTATAGGTCGCCGTTCCATGAATCCTATGAGTTCGTTTCATCTCTCAATCGATATGGGCTATCCGAACGCATACGATCGTCATTATCAGCGCACGGGAGATTTGCTAATGATCCACGGTAATTCGGTTTCGGTCGGTTGCTATGCGATGACCGATCTCTCGATTGAGCAGATTTACACGCTGGTTGATGCGGCGTTGAAGAATGGGCAGCCCTTTGTGAGGGTGCACAGTTTTCCCTTCGAAATGACAGACGGAAATCTCGACATGAACGAGGACTCTCCGCATTTCCCGTTTTGGGAGAATCTGAAAGAGGGGTGGGATTGGTTCGAGGAGAAGCGCGTCCCTCCCAATGTCACGGTGGAGGACGGAGGCTATCGCTTCAGCGAGGCTTCAAATTGAGGCTCTATTCCGGAAGCAGGATCTAATTCACCCCGTTCATCCCCGGTGACCAGAGGCGCAATAATCTTTCCTCAAAAACAGGAATCGAATAGTGATGAGCCTCATTGAGAGATCAAACCCTCAAGCCATGCCTCGCCTCGGGCGGTGATGAGTTGATCTCAAAGAAATTTTTCGGACGATGCTTGGTGCGGCTCTCATTGGCTCCGATGCCGAGAGCTGATTGTCGGGGTAAGGCCCGCTTTGGGATTAACTCAGAAGCCGGATCGGATTGAATCGTTGCGTGCCGAAGCTTCCACTTAAAGTGAAGCGCTTGGATTTGATTCCCTCGAGAGAGGGTCTGGCCCGGGATAACTCAATTAACAGTCATAATCAGTAGAAGTAATATTCATTTTACCGGCTTTGCTAAATTTTAAGCGAATTCTTAAGAACAATTCGTATTTGTGGGTCTTTTTGGAGAATGCTTTCAAGTTTTTCTTGCGCCGGAGCGTGTTTTTCGGGATAGCTCGGGAATGTTAGCAGAATCGATCGCGACTCAATTTGATGTGCCGGGCAGACTGGTCACCTTGCAGCCAATTGGCTCGGGCAACGTCAACGATACTTATCGAGTGATCTTGCGAACGACCTTTTCAGAGGAGCAGTACATTCTTCAACGAATCAATCAGAGGGTTTTTAAAGATCCCGCTGCCGTGATGTCGAACATGAAATTGGTGACCGATCATGCGCATGCTCGAATTGCGGCGGAGGCCGACAAGGCCGATAGAATTTGGCAGTTACCCCGGGTTATCGCAGCGAAGTCGGGAGGAGATTTTGTGGTCGATGACAAAGGTGGGTATTGGAGGGCTCTCTCTTTGATTGCGAGCACCACGAACTACGAGAAAGTGAGTATTCCTGAGCACGCCTCAGAAGCTGGTAGAGTCCTCGGGCACTTCCAGAGAATCATTTCTGATTTCCCAACTGATGCGCTCGAAGACACGCTTCCCGGGTTTCACATCACACCCAACTATTTGGCGCAGTACGATGAAATCATTAAGGAAGAAGCGGCGCGACAGCGACTCGAAGCTTCTTCAGAGGCGGTTCGCCTCAATCAATTTGTCGAAGAGCATCGTGCTTTTGCGCGTGTTCTCGAAGATGCCCGACTGCGCGGGGAACTCACTGAGCGACCTATTCATGGTGATCCCAAGATCACGAACATGATGATAGACAATTACACCGGAAAGGGGACTGCGATTGTCGATCTTGATACGGTGAAACCCGGGCTGGTTCACTATGATTTCGGGGATGCCGTTAGAAGCGGTTGCAATCCGGCAGGAGAAGAAACGAACGATATTAAGGAGGTTAAGCTAGATACGGAGTTGTTCGCCGCGCTTGTGAAAGGGTATCTGTTTGAGGCAAAAGGATTCCTGACAGAAGCAGATAAGAAATATCTGTATGACTCAGTCAGGCTCATCACTTTTGAGCTGGGATTGCGATTCTTTGCTGATTATCTCGCGGGAGACCTCTATTTTAAGACCACATACGAAGGACAGAACTTGAATCGAGCACGTGTTCAGTTTGCCCTTTGCGAGAGCATTGAGGCTCGCGAAACCGCGATGAGAGAAATTCTGGAAAAGAACTTCTAAGCGGTGATCAGCCAACCCAGTTGAAGGTAACTTGCTTCTCAATATCGGGATGCAGACTGAGATAAACAGGGCAGGTGAGAGCGCCTTTTTCGATCGCCTTTGCTTTCGGGTGGTCAGCAGGAAGCGGAACCTCAATCGTTACTCTTAGCCGGGCGATGAAACGGGGCGGTTCCGGTGTCATCTCCTTGAGAACGCGAACCTTCGTTCCCTTGAGATCGATCTCATTACGTTCCGCGAAGATGCCCATAATCGTCATCATGCAGGTGCCCAACGCTGTCGCGAGCAAATCGGTGGGCGAAAAGCGTTCGCCCCGCCCATGATTATCGACCGGGGCATCAGTTTCAATTGATGAACCTGAAGGTCCATGAATGGCCGAGCATCTCAGGGTTCCCTCGTAGACGGCATTGATTTCAACCATAGTTTTTTTATTTGAGGCTTTTCATGACCCGTCCGGTGAGCGTCCCTTTCAGGGAAATGCCCTTGTCGTAAAATTCAGCAGCGAATACTTTAAGGTCTTTCGCGAATCGTGCCGTCGCTTCACCGGTAACTTTAGCCCCAGTAAGACTGACATTTTCGGTGAAATCGCCATCGACGGATACTTCCGAACCGAAGATAGCGATAGGAACATCAGTCATTGGCGCGTTGTAGATAATATTTTTTCCGATATATATAGTCGCCTTATCCGGCGCCTCCGATATCGTCGTTGTTGGTTCTAAAAAAGTGACCGGCTCATATCTTTCCTTCACAATATAGCGTCCGGGTCCCACGTAGTAGACGGCAGCCGAGATCGCCACGAGTAAGATCACAACTAATGCTCCAATGCCAGCAAGGCAGCCGCAGCATCCTCCACATCCTTTTCTCTTTTTCAATGGTTCGTAGGGGTCGCTAGGGTGTCTCCCTTTCTTCTTATCGGAAGATTTGGAGCCACCGTAGGTAGCTTGGTCGGCACTCGGATCAACGATGTTGGGCTTGGGCGGGGGAGGTGCAGGAATTCCATCTGGCATTCCGCTTTCATTTGCCAGTTTTTCGTCGTCGCTCATCCTATCTGATCGTATTAGGCTAATAAATAGAAATTGAACAGGGAATCAACTTCAGATTCATGTATTTCCCAGAACCACCGTATGCCTGATCTTGCTATCATCCTTCCTGTTTATAATCGAGCAGCCCAGTTGGTCCGAGCCGTCGATTCGGTTTTGGCTCAGTCTTTTCATTCCTATGAGCTAATTGTTGTCGATGACGCGTCAAGCCATGATTTAAGCTCCGTCCAGCAATTAGTTGAGTCTTCCGGGCATCAGTGGAAGCGGCTTCCTGAGAATAAGGGGCCTGCTGCAGCGCGGAACGAAGGCGTGCGTGATTCGAACTCGAGGTGGATCAGTTTTCTCGATTCCGACGACGAATGGGACACTGAAAAAATGGCAGATCAATGGCACTGGCAGAGGGCTAATCCTGAGTTTTTGATTTCTCAGGTGAAAGAAAACTGGTATCGCAATGGCGTTCTCTTTTCAAAGCCGGGGCGCCTTCAGCAAAAATGCGGAGATCTCTTCGATGTTTCATGTCGGCGTTGTGCGATCGGGCCGTCCTGCGTCATGATGACGCGCGAACTCTGGGAGGAAAGTGGTGGATTCGATGAGCGATTTAGGGTTTGCGAAGATTATGCGCTCTGGTTGCAGGTCGCTTCCAAACATCCTGTTGGACTTGTCCCGGGGCGACCGCTAGTGAAGAAGCACGGAGGACATTCGGATCAGTTGTCGGTCGAGACTCCTTTGTTGGAACGTTACCGTTTTCTGGCTCTCCTTGAATGGGTGCTGGAAAACCCCGGTGAGTCTGAGCAGCAATCGACGGCGCGAAAGGCCCTCCAGTTTTTCGGCGATCAGTTGCGGCAATACGGGGAAAAGCATCGCCTTGGTGATTGGGCTGCCTTTTTTGAGGGATCTGATTTTACAGGTCTCATCGATGCCGCGAGTATTGAGAAAGCGTGGTCAGTTTTGCACGCCGATTGGAGTGTACCACCCAAAATAAAAGGCTGAAATTCAATTGAGAAACGTAAACCGATTATTCCCGATTTCATGGCTCAGTATAAAACAGTTATTCATTGGTTTCGTCGCGATTTGCGCCTCTCTGACAATGTGGCGCTTCATGAGGCAACTCAACAATCTGAGGAAGTTGCCACCCTCTACATTTCGAGTGATTGGGACGGCTCGCATTCCTGGACCGGAGCGGGACGTCAGGCATTTCTATGTGGCTGTCTTGATTCTCTGCAAAAAAATTTGGAGCACATTGGCGGTGCGCTCGTTTTTAGAAAAGGGAAGGCGGTTGAGGAGCTCGAAAGGCTCATTGATGAGGTGAGGGCCGAGGCCGTCTTTTTCAACCGGGATCCGGATCCGTTTGGGGTAGCGGTCGAAAAAGAGGTCCGTGAACTTTGCCGATCACGCGGGATTGACTGCTGTGATTATCAGGACGCCGTTCTGCATGAGCCAGGAGAAGTGCTAACTGGCGCAGGGACCCCCTATAAGGTTTACACGCCCTATTCTCGAAAGTGGTTAGATCTGGAGAAGCCGGAATGCGTGGAGCCGGTTAGGGCGATCCAGTCACCGGCCGGGGTCGACGCACTGCCGATGCCCCGGATAGTGGACTGGGGGCTTACATTTGAGGGCGACTTGCTGAGGACTCCCGGGGAAAAAGCGGCACGAAAGAGACTCGATCTCGCGATAAAAGAGCGCATCGGCGAGTATGCCGAGACACGAAATGATCCTTTTGCTGATGCGACCTCGCATCTCGGGGCTGATCTGCGTTACGGGACGATTTCGGCGAGAGAAGTGTTTCACTGTGCCGAAGCAGCGCGGAAGGCGGGGCGTTCGGAGTCGGTTCGGAATTCGATCAATACATTCCAGAAGCAGCTTGGTTGGCGCGAGTTTTTTATGGCGGTGCTGCATCATTTTCCCGAGGTCCTTGAGACGGACTTCAATCCTGACTGGCGTGGGCTTCGATGGGATGATCCCGGCGACGGTGACAAATTGGCCAAGTGGAAAGAGGGGCGAACTGGCTTTCCTATCGTTGATGCAGGAATGCGGCAGCTCGCGGAGACTGGCTACATGCACAATCGGGTGCGCATGATCACCGCGATGTTTCTAACGAAGGATCTGCACGTTCACTGGAAGCACGGGGAATCTCACTTCATGCAATTGCTCCTCGATGGGGAGATTGCCAACAATAACGGAGGCTGGCAGTGGTCTGCCGGGACGGGAGCGGATGCGGCCCCCTATTTTCGTATTCAGAACCCGTGGACGCAAACCGATCGATTTGACAAGGAGGGGCGCTACATCAAGCGTTGGCTGCCGGAGCTTGAGAAAGTGGACCCAAAGCGGTTTGGGAAGCCGCCCGAGGATCGGCGACCGCTCTCTCCGGATTACGTGCTGCCGATAGTTGATCACAAAACCGAGAGGGATGAGACCCTTGCGAGGTTTAAGGGCCACAAGGAGAAGTCAGCGGGGTAGCATCCAGCGACATAATTCAAATTTTTTCGATTCTTCGTTTTCCTTCTCGGAATCTTCTCTACAGTGATGCTGTGAGTTCGACCTACCAGGTGTTTGCCAGAAAATATCGGCCTAAATCGTTTAATGACGTTTTAGGGCAGGATCATGTCATCCAGACATTGCGAAATGCGATTGAAAAGGAGCGGCTCGCCCATGCCTACCTCTTTGTCGGGCCGCGCGGAACGGGAAAGACCTCCACTGCCCGGATTCTTGCTAAAGCGCTCAATTGTCCGAATGGGCCCAACGCTGACTTCGATCCCGATGATCCCATTTGCGCGGAAATCGCAGAGGGAAACAGCCTCGATGTGCTTGAGATCGACGGAGCCTCCAACAACGGTGTCGATCAGGTGCGTGATTTGCGTGATACCGTGAAATTCGCGCCGAGCTCGGGGCAATTCAAAATTTACTACATTGATGAGGTTCACATGCTCACGACCGCGGCTTTTAATGCGTTGCTGAAAACGCTGGAAGAGCCGCCCGCGCATGTGAAATTCATTTTTGCGACGACTGAGCCTCAGAAGATTCTTCCGACAATTATCAGTCGTTGTCAGCGTTTCGACCTGCGAAGAATTCCCACAGATATCATCGCGACTCATCTTCAGTTCATTGCCAAAGAAGAGGGAATCACGATTAGCGAAGAGGCCGCCTTTGCGATTGCGAAGGGAGCCGAGGGCGGGATGCGTGACGCTCAGTCGATGTTGGATCAGCTCGTGGCCTTTTGCGGCGAGAGCATTGAGGAGTCCCATGTGCTCGAGATTTTCGGATTCAACTCGGCTGAATCGATCGCCGAGTTGGGTGGCCTCATTTTGAGAAAAGACAACGCCGGCGCGCTCTCGCGATTGCAGGAGTATGCGGAGGACGGTAAAGACCTCTCGAAGTTGCTGGGAGATCTCATCGGGCATTTTCGTCATGTCCTCGTGATGAAAGTTGATCCGAACTCGACCGGGACCGAAGTTTCGTCTGAGGTCTTGAAAGAAGTGAAGGCGCAAGCCGAGATCATCGACACCTCCCGGCTGCTCACTGTGATCGACCTGCTCGCGGAGACGGACGGTCGCATGAAGTGGGCTCCCAACAAGAAATTGCATTTTGAAATCGGCGCCATCAAAGCGATTCAAGCAGTCTCCGAGGCAACGATCAATGATGTCATAGCGATGGTGAACGCAGCCGCCGCGGCCGCGGCAAGTCTTCCCGCAATGACGTCGGCACCGCCCATTTCTGCGCTGCCTGCTTCAACTCTAACAACTACCGCAAGCTCTCCTTCGGCTGAGACGGCACATCCTCCGGAACGGGGGGCTCGGACAGACCCTCAGCTAACCGCAGTGGAAGGCGCTCCTGTCACTGCGTCCGTCCCCGCTAATGTGGTCGCGATCAGTGTGCCAACTCCGGAGGTCGCACCGACACCGGTCGATGAGCCTGCGCCAACGAGCGCGCCTCCTGCTGCCGCCGGAAGTCTTTCCGGCGCCGATCTCTGGGATGAAGCCCGGCGTCTTTTGATCGAAAAACGTCCGCTTTTCGATACCTGGCTCAATGCAGCCATTTTCCTCAACGAAGATGCCGAGTTTTACGTGATCGCCTTTTCGACCGAGCAGCGATTTTTCAGAGAGTCTCTCAATCGCTATGAGAAAGACATCGAGGAGCAGATTCAAGTCCTCACAGGAACGCGTGTTAAACTGCGAATCGAAGTCCGCGACGATGTCACTCCTATGGAAGTCTCCGATATCGATGATGAGGATGAAGAGTCTCCTTCGGGCGAAGCACTCAATCAGAGTGCCGCAGAGGTAGTCGCTCCCTTGGAAGCGGTTCCCCAGGAAGAGCCTGAAAAGGAAAGTTTCGCCAACGACCCCCTGATCAAAGAGGCATTGACGGCCTTTGAAGGACGAATTATTAAATCTTAAAAACAAGATCCAAAACGAATTGATATGAACATCGCAAAGATGATGAAGCAGGCCCAGCAGATGCAGAAAAAAATGGGCGAAGTGCAGGAAGAGTTGGCTTCCAAAGAATTGGAAGTCAGCGTTGGCGGTGGCAAAGTCGTTGTGACGGGGAATTATGCGGGCGATGTAATTTCGATCAAGATTGATCGAGCGATTGTCGATCCCGAGGATATTGAGTTTCTTGAAGATCTTGTCCTTAGCGGAGTCAAACAGGCAATCGAGCAGGGTAAAGCAAAGAGCCAGGAAGAGATGGGCAAGCTCACAGCCGGAATGGGATTGCCTCCCGGACTTGGATTTTAATCTGATCGAAACTCGGGGGAGACGATGAAACTGGTCGACCTGATCATCCCTCGAATTCCCTCTTCGACGATCGGTCACATCGTGATCGTGACTCTCGTCGGGGCGCTGTTCGGTGGGCTTTACGGAGTGCTGCACGATCAAGTTACCTATACGATTGGACCGGAGTATTTCACCCGGTTCAAATTTGACCAATTTTCCTACGCCCGTCCATCGACGGATAGCCCACGCATCTTTGCCGGGATCATCGGATTCCTCGCGAGCTGGTGGGTCGGAGCCCTCACTGCCTGGGTGCTCGCCAGAATTTCGGTGAGAAGAGAAGGAGAGCTGCCTCCGAACCGGGTTTTGGCCAAAGCATTCGCGCTCGTTTTTGCGACGACAATGGTCTGCGGCGTGATCGGATTCTGCTGGGGCATTTACCGCGGCACGACAGGTTATTCTGAAGGTTGGCTTGACTGGATGGCCTCCCTCGGCGTCCTCGATGAGCAGTCATTCATGACCGTGGGATACATCCACAATGCCAGTTATATCGGCGGGTCTCTTGGGATGTTCTTCGGTATCTCTTACTTACTTCGCTGGTGGCGGAGAAGAGGGAGGTAGAGAGAAGCGCCCAATAAATGTCTCGGAGATTTTCCTTTCGAACTTTTTATTGTGGCTCTCGTCTGCGATTACTTCCAAACCTATGCTGATCATTACGATCTGAAAATATATCCCACTTTCGGGTGTTTATTTTTTTCCGGCTGGGTCCATTCAAGCTCAGAAGAACGATAAACTTTGATGCCGAAACCTCAAGACAGGTGCAATAATGCCCCGGCCCCTTTTTCCCTTATGAGGCAATGCGGAGAACGTGCCAGTAAGCTGTTTGGTCTTGCCATTAGCTAAGGTGATCCGTTAGGGTGGGGAGAGGGTAAGACGGCGCTGGCGACTGATGAGGGTAATAGTTCAATTTCTAATTTTTCGGGGATTTTTGCTGATCGCGTTTTTCATAGTAGGCTGTGAAAAGCCGCAACTCCAATCTGACGGCGGAGAAGAATCAGGGAGCGGGGGAAGTGTGAGCGCCAGTCAATCCGGTCGTGATTTTCAGGCAGTTCGAAAGAGCGTGATTGGTCGTTTATTTGTGGAACTCACCCTAGGGTCGAAGCGGTTTGAAAATGCTCTCGTTCGGGATATTACGGACGAGGTTATTGTGATCGAGCATCAGGGCGGTGTCGATAAAGTGCCTTGGAGTGAGGTCCCCACTGAGGTCCGCAGTAAATGGGGATACCATTCGGATCCCGCATCACCAATGAAGAAGTTGACCCGTTTGTTTTCGACGAGGGATAACGAGCCCGCGAATACGAAAGGGGATTCGGCATTTTCTGCCGGAATTTCCGCTGCTGAAAAGCCTAATTTGGATCGACGAGCACTAGCCAAAAAAGTGGCAATCCAGCAACAAATGCTCGACGCTCAATTACTCGGGATACGAAATGTCGAATCCGATTTGGGTCGTCATTCTCAGCAGCTCAATGAATTGCGGAGAGAGCTGTATTCGATTAGGGAGGTGCCGTCATCGAGGCGTTCCGGTGGTGTCGTTGTAGAGCAGACCGGGGGTAAATCAGCCGTCGTCGATCGAAAAACTGAGGCAAGGGAAGTGGAGGCTAAATTGAAAATTGAGGAAGAACTGGTCGCTCAGTTTGTTAAATCGCTTGAGGCGTCGAAGACCAAGTATCGAGCGATGAAGCTTGCTCTGGATCAGTTGCAGAGGCAGTAGGGTAGGAGTTGGGGAGCCTTCCCACTCAGCCCGGTATCGAAAATTCACTTAATGCAGTGCGATTCGGGACCGTTCTATTTTTTACCGTATTCTGTGCTGACTCTGAAGCGGTCGTTTTCAAAAATATTGAAGCCGTATCCGGCTGGTCGCACCGCACGGCGTTGGATGAATTTCATTTTCCGGTGGAAGCCATCGGTGATGCCATTCTTTTCCTGAAGCGGCACAGGGAGACGATGCCTTCATCCCGGTCCACTAATGTTTAGCGAGGCTGACGAGGGGGTGAAAGGCGTGCAAACCCTCCTCCACTCGATACCCCGGAATTCCGATTGCTTGTATCAACTTTGACATGAATGAACTCTTGTTCATTTTTACTCATCTCCCATTTGTTGATGAAGAGCCTGAGCTTCACGCGCAGCCGCTGCAGAATTTGGCTTCGGGAGCTACCTTGAGACGCTCGAATGCGATGTCTTCCCCGCACCGGTCGCAGCGACCGTAGGTTCCGTCGTCGAGCCGGGTGAGTGCCATTTCGAGAAGGGGAATGCGTTCTTCGCGCCTGCGATTAGCTTCTTTGGCCACCTCTTGCATCGCCATCGAATCGAGTCGCGAAAGTCGGCCAATCGAGACGTCGGGGGAGATGGCCTCGCGCTCCTCGCCGCTGGAAGCCGATTCATTTCGAATCCGCTCCAGTTCAGCGATAATGATCTCTTCCAGATCAATGAGCTCGTCGGCGGTTAGCATCGGATTGGTGCCTGATCAGGAAGAAAAAGTGGGAAGTGAGTCTTGTTTCCAAGCCGAGGCATCAAATTTGCATTCCTGCGCCAGCTCAATAAAGCCACCTATCTCGGCTTCGGTGAAAAGGAGACCTCCCGCTTTCTCGCTGAGCTTTCCGCTGTTCGCCTCAATTGTCCCGGGGAGCATGCAGGCGTCATTTCCGTGTCCGAGGACGTCTTTTACGACCGCAGTGATGTTCTCCGCCTGACTGCGTCCGTTAGAGAAATCACCGGCGCTGATTGCATCGGGATGAATCACTTGAAAGTAGAACGCGCAGGTGGTTTTCTCGCCGGTTCCCTCTGCTTTGGCCGCGCGTCCGCGAAGCGTTGGGATCGAACCACCGATGGCACCGCCGTAGAGTTCGTTAAGCAGTCCCAGTCCGTAGCCCTTGTGGCGTCCGAAGGGGAGGAGCGCTTTCACCGCAAAAGGATCGTCGGTCGGGTTGCCGTTTTCATCGACACCGAAAGAGGATTCGAGCTTTTTGCCTTCGCGCTTGTATTGCTCGACTTTTCCCATCGCGATTTCGGAAGTGGCCCAGTCGATCACGACAGGGTAACCGACCGCGTCCATCGTCGGAAATCCCCAACTGTGAGGATTGGTTCCGAGTGTCGGAAACTTGCCTCCGAAGGGGACCACTTCGGCGAGAGTGGAAGTGCAATTTGTGTAGGCGATGTAGCCGCGCTTGGCAGCGTCCATGACGTAACCACCACCCCAGAGGTAGTGAAAGGCATTGTCGATTGCGACGGTGCCGGAGCCGTACTCGTCGGCGAGACGAATGCAGGTCTCGATGGCCTCACAGGCGACGGCCTGACCGAGCTTGCGATGGGCGTTCCAGGTCTGAACCGCTGAGAAGCGTGACTCGATCACTTCGATTTCTGCTCCGGGAACACAGCCTCCGGTGCCGCTTCCAAAAAGTTCGTCGAGGTGGAGTGCCTTCAGTGCATTGTGAGTGCGAATCCCGTGCCAGGAAGCTTCCGAGCACATCCGCGCTGCGGCCGCTGCTTCATCTTCTTCGTAACCGCGGTGTTGATAGGCGGCGCCGACAAGATCTTCATGCTGCTCGCGCGAAACGACAAAATATTCAGGATTGGACATGTCTTTGATATGCATGGAAATGGCTGGCGACGCCAGCGGAAAATTGCGTGAGGTGGCTTGAGATTTACCGGGGTTGATCGAATGCGTGCTGGTTTTCTTGTCGATTTTTGATCATCCTCAGAACGGTGAAAAGATGGCAGAGAGACTTGTTGATGGTATTGGGAGCGGTGATGCTTGCTATCACCGGGCTGTGGCAACTGGAAAACTACCGCGGTGCGAAGATCCTTGAGGACGCGCTCGCGCGCCTCGCCTCTCATCCGGGGCCGGTAGGGTATCGGGCTTCGAGTGAAGTAATTCCCGAAGATGAGGATAATTTTTTTGCCGCGCCGCTGGTATCGAGTTTGGTTGATCTCGAACTCGATCCTGACACCAGTCCCCATTTGTGGTCCCGGGTCATCTATAATCAGCCGAAAGAGCGTGCAAGGTTGGAGAAATTGTCGCTGCCTTTCGATGAGATACGGCGCTTGTCCGGGAATGTAAGATACGAAGCTCGCCGTTATCATCGCTATGAAAACGATTTGAAAATTTTAGCGGCTTGTTATCGAAATATCTCAAATGTCGATGATACCGAGAGTCTTCCTTCAGTGGCAATTCTGAAGGGGATGATGGACGTCGCAGGTGAAGAAATCGAGGCATTCGAGACGGCTGCAAAAAGGCCATCTAGTTATTTGCCATCGTTTGAATATTCCGAGGAGGATCAATGGTCCCATGAATTCACACCTGCTTACGGAAATTTATGGACGATTTCCAATTTCTTTACCCTCAGGATGATTGCCGCTTTGCATTCTCGTGATCTCGAAACGTATCGAGTCTCTTTTGAGGTTTGTGAGAAAATCGAGTTAGGAATATTCAGTCAGTTGAATATCGATGTTATCTTGTTTGGTCCTGATCGTATTTCAGGTCGATTGGATACGATATGGATGGGAATTGAACAAGAGGCGTTCAATGAGGATGATTTGAAGTGGCTCTACGATTCTCTTCGGGAATTGAAGCTTTCGAAATTGATTCAAGGGACATTTGCCGAGATTTCAGAGAAGGACGCTCGTGGTTTTAGCAAGATTAAGCAGCATAGGGCTTTCAGTAAGCATTTATTTGAGTTCTCAAGTTCTAGCCCTGGAACTCGCCCGTGGGTTAGCCGAAATTGTCCTGATGGTTGGATCGATCGCAACGTGGCAAGGTTGATAAACTGGAACTGCGACGAGGGTTTGGATCCCTGGCATCGCCGCGATTTTTCCGGAATCGGTTCAGCGGGGGATCGTCGGCCGGGCTTTACCAGTCCATCGGATTTTTTGCTCTTGCCGGCATTTGATCATGGAATCTTAAATCATTTCAGACTCGCCGAGTTGTATGTAAGAAAGAGTCACGCAGAGCTCGCGTGTCTTCTCGAATTGTATCGGTTAGAGCACGGTAAATTTCCGGAAGTCTTGGAAGAACTTTGCCCTGGATTTATCGCTTCAGTGCCTATCGATCCTTTCGATGGTCTCCCGATGAAGTATCGAGCGGAAGATGGCACTTACTCAATTTATTCAGTTGGCCCGAATCTGATCGATGACGGAGGCGTGCAGGAGCGCAAAGCTTATGGGCATCCGAATATGGAAGAGGATGACTGGGTTTGGTATCGGGACATGGAGAAGGCTGATGATTTCCCGAGCGCGGAGGTAAGACACGTTCTGCACCGTATCAAAATGGAGAAAGAGGCAGGAAAAGTGCTTTCGAACGATGAGTTTGAAAAAGGATGGCATGATCATTTGGATTCATTGTCCCCCGAAGAGAAATCCTCAGCCGAGGTGCGTCGCGCACTGATTATTCGTCGCCAATTTGAGCGGATAGAGGGGAAGCGATAATCACTCCTTCTCCCCATGACGTGAGTCGCTTGCCTAACCGAGGCAAGCGGAAAAGGGAGTTTTCCGAGGTGGAGCGAGACGTCCCTGTCGAGCCGCGTGGTCCGAAAAAAATACTCGAATAACCTTCACGCTGCGCAGCGAAGCGATGGGGCTGCATTTCGCTGCATCGGACGAGACGGTTCAGCGGGACGCTTCACCCCACCTCACCAAACACTTTTTGCGCTAAGCTCTTAATCGCGGAGTCTGCTTGCCTAACCGAGGCAAGCGGAAAAGGGAGTTTTCCGAGGTGGGGCGAGACGTCCCTGTCGAGCCGCGTGGTCCGAAAAAAATACCCGAATAACCTTCACGCTGCGCAGCGAAGCGATGGGCTGCATTTCGCTGCATCGGACGAGACGGTTCAGCGGGACGCTTCACCCCACCTCCCCCAAACGCTTTTTGCGCTAAGCTCTTAATTAAAGTGGATAAAGCAAAGGCTCACCCTTGAGGCAACGCGCCACATTCTCAGCAGCTTGACGCCGACCTATCTCGCGTTGCTCACGGGTCGCTCCTGCGATGTGTGGGGTAAGGACCACGTTATCCATCGCAAAAAGCGCTTCGTTCACGATGGGCTCTTCCTCGAAGACATCAAAGGCGGCTCCGGCAAGATGACCGCTTTCTAAGGCCTTCACCACGGCGGCCTCGTGCATGACCTTGCCGCGGGCCATGTTGATGAGAAAAGTGTCGGGTTTCATTTTAGCGAGAGTCGCGTCATTGATGAGATGATGGGTCGCCGGCGTCAACGGGACGAGTATGACGATGACATCCGCTTCCCCAAGAAGTGTGTCGAGCGGACGAAAGCCTTCGTGAGCACTGGGTGTTGAGCGGGTATGAATCACGTTCATTCCGAAAGCAGCAGCTCGCTCCTCAACAAGTTTCGCAATGCGGCCGTAACCAATGAGGCCGAGAGTCATTGATCCAGCGAGTCGGCTTTCCCAACGAAGAGGCTCCATTCCACCCTTGGCCCATTCGCCGGTGCGGACAAATCGGTCGGTCTCGGAAATACGGCGTGTCAGATTGAGGAGCAGGCCCATCGTGTGGTCTGCGGTTGAGATCGCAAAGGCGTCGGGGGTATTGCTTGCCGCGATTCCCCGTCTCTTAAGCTCTGCGAGATCGAGGTTGTCGACTCCCATGGCCGCGTTGGCTGCGATTTTGAGATGGGGAGCAGCGTCCAGCAATTCAGCATCAACGCGAACCTCACCTTGAGAAATCAAGCCGGAGCAATCGACCAGCATTTCGAGAACGCGCTCGCGAGGTGCCGGTTTGAAGCCTTCTCCAGCCATGATTACCTCAGCCACTCCTTCAAGAGGGGCAAGGTGTTCGCGGGGGACCTTGAGCGTAAAAAGGACTTTTGGGAGGTCAGATGCCATGAGCGAACAGTGAGGCGAAGTTGAGTGAGCGGATAGTCGCCGATTTGCGTTTGATCCTTTTTAGGAAAGGTTCTGGCATTATCTCTGCGATGGTATATTCTGGGACTAAATTAATCCACAGCCCGACCGGGCATTGACTCTTTGTTAGATCTCATTACTACTTTGATAACTGGCTTTAGCGCAATGTTCCCGTGTATGGGATAATCGTTACCAGATATTATTTGAGACTATGAAGTTATTCGTCGGCAATCTTTCCTACGACGCATCCGAAGAGGAGGTTCGCGCGCTTTTTGAGCCGTTTGAGCCTATCATGGAGTTCCACAGACCTATTGACCGGGAGACCGGCCAACCGCGTGGATTTGCGTTTATTACTCTGGCGAATGATGCCGTGGGGCAAGAGGCGGTTACCGCGCTCGACGGAAAAGCTTTTTCAGGTCGTAATCTCCGTTGTAACGAAGCTGAAGATCGCCGCAAGGGTCCTCCCCAGCGTCGCTATTCCCCCGACGACGATATTACTGAAGGTAATACCAAGCGGGTTGATGACCGTCCTGTTGGCAAAGACAACAAGAAGGTGCGTTACAAGTCGATCTAGAGTCGTTTCATCCACCGGCGCGCTGCGCTCGCTGCACCGGGGATTGAGGACTACCAATCAAAGCGGTGCGTCTTGTCAGCGTTGAAGGCTTTCCCACCGGGTTTTCCGTCGGCGCCCAGAGATGAAATGGTGACAGTCCTGCCGTTGACCTCGTAGATTAGAGGCTTCCCTGCCTGATCAGAGGTTGCTTCCACCGTCAGGCCCAATTCTTGAAGTGTTTCAGGGGGAGCGCCGTTTTTTTCTGCAAAAGCAAGGACCGGCGTCTCAAGGGCACGGATAAGGTTTTGAGTGGGGCCTTTGCCGCTGGAAAACACGAGCAGGTAGGCGATAAAAGCGACCAATAGGGAGGCTAGAATTACGGTCTTCGTTTTCTGTGTCATGTCTTGAAAAATTCGGTTAGGGCTTCAGAATCACTTTCATGAGTCCTTCCTCGTTCTTGTGGAGCTTGTGAAACCATTCCCCGCCGTCGGCGAGGTCAGCGGTCGCTGAGATCAGAGGTTCGACTTTGATGGCTCCAGAGGCGACGGCCGCAACGGCTTCGTCATATTCACCGGCGGAAGCGCAGCTACCGAAGACGCTGAGTTCACGAGTCACAACCGCCTGAAGAGGAAAGGGGACCTCTGCCTTGAGATTGCCAACACAGCCGATGCTTCCGCCTTTGCGAACGGAGTCGATTGCGAGCTTGATCGTGGGGCCGAAACCAACGACCTCGAGCGCTACATCCGCTCCGTCCGGGTTTCCGACGAGCTCACGCACTTTCTCCGGCACATCGTCCCCGGACATCAGCGCGTGGTCAGCGCCGAGCTGCTTTGCCATATCAAGACGCTTCTGATCGATGTCCACAGCAATTACGATGCCTGCCCCTTTCGCCTTGAGGGCTTGAACGACGAGAAGACCAATGAGCCCGGCACCGATAACGACCGCGGAATCTCCCTTTTTAAGCGGAATCCGATTCACGCCGTGCAGCGCGATAGAAACGGGCTCGGCAAAGGCTGCGTGCTCGTAGGATAATGAGTCAGGTATCGCAACGAGAATGTGCTGAGGCACTTTGACCATCTCAGCAAAAGCGCCGTGTCTGCGGTAGTCGTCGCAGGAGACTCCCAGAACATTGCGGTCCGGACAGAGATTGATTTGTCCGCGGTTGCAGGCCTCGCACTTTCCACAGTAGATCGTGGAGTCAAAGGTGACGCGGTCCCCGACTTTCCAGTTTTGAACCGATGTCCCAACGCTCGTTATTTCTCCAGAAGCTTCGTGCCCCATGATGATGGGGGGAATGCGGCGCCCGGAACTGCCGTCCATTCCATGAATGTCTGAGCCACAGATACCGCAGGCTTTCACTGCGATGAGAACCTCGTTTGGCTCGATGCGGGGATCTGGAGCGTCGGAAAATTCGAATTGGTTGTAGGCAGTGAGAGTGAGCGCTTTCATGAAATTTGAGACTTGAAGCCTAGTCTTAAACGCAACAAGGTTGGGCTTCAATCCGAAAACACCTTTCCATCTTCCCTCTCTGCGGATGAAAAAATTGATTCACCCATTCTGTACCCTTCTTGGCTTACGGTTGTTGTGCCAATGCAAGACGATGGAGAATCCCGATCCCGTTCCCGATTCAGGGCCCGCGGCGCGGAATGTGACGGTGGAAGGGACCGTATTCTACCCGGATGAGACGAATGTGACCTACCTTGTCCCGACAGGGGCCCAGGTCATTGGAGCGGGCGGAACGAACTGCCGTTTCATCATCGAGGAAGGCGGCTCAGTTACCGCTCATGCAGGGGCGAACAATACTTTCGAGGTGAAAAGTGGAGGTCACTTTCGCGGTTTCATGCATCCGGCTACGAATTGCACGGTCAAGTATGAGGCGGGTGCGGTGATCGAGCAGGAGCAACTCGGAGTCGGGACTCAGTTTCTCAGCATGTAGGCAGGGGCTGAATTTATTTCCTCCTGAGTAAGGCGACCAATTCAAGCCCTTCACGACCCTCATAGCTCTGGGTGGGAACATAGTATCCCCGCAGTTCGAATTTACCCGAATCTACGAAGCGTCTTTTAAGCTCATCTTCGCTTGTCCCATGTGGCGGTCCTTCACCAGGGGGATGCTCGGCGTCGTAGGGATTGAGAAAGAAAACAGCGAGTAACCTGCCGTCTTCTTTCAGTGCCCCATGAACAGCGCTCACATAGTCATCACGAAGGTCCTGATCAATTGCGCAAAAGCAAGTGTGCTCCCAGACCCAGTCAAATCGGTTGCGGTGAGAAGCGGGTAGAGAAAAGAGATCGGTGAGTTCGAAGCTTGCGCGGTCGGAGTTGCACTCACTCCGGGCCAGGTCGACGGCGCTTTGAGAAATGTCGATTCCGACAATTTCCTCAGCGTCGGTGGACTTTGCGATTTCGAGCGCATCGAGTCCGCGCCCGCATCCCGGAACGAGCACCGATCCAGTGATGACACTTGGGTTGGAATCGATCCACTCTTTCAAAGGGGGGGCTGGTAAGCCTTTGTCCCATGGGGTGTGGCCGTCTTGGTAATGTTGTTCCCAGTTCATATTTTTAAAAAAAATACGACAGTGAAAGCAGAAATGCTACTGGACGTTTTCGTTTCCGGTGACAGCTTGCGACACGCATGAGTATCGCAAAATCACTTTCCGACGAACAGATCAGTCAGATTCAATCCTGGGCAGATGGTGGGGCCGTCCTTTCCGACATCCAAATGAAGGTCAATAGCGAACTTAAAGTCAAAGCGACTTATCTTGAGACGCGCTTTTTGCTCGAAGATCTGAAGATCGAACTTCTCCCGACTCCTGAGCCGAAGAAGGAAGAGGCGGACGTTCCTGAAGAACCCCTCGGTGAAGAGGGAGGAGAGGCAGTGCCTGCGGATGGGGCTGCTCCCGTCGAAGCAGAAGCTCCCGCCCCTACCGGGGATGAGTCGGCAACCGTGACGCTCGATAAAGTGCTTCGCTCCGAGGCCCTCGTCAGTGGCCGCGTCGTTTTCAATGGTGGTGAATCCGCTGCCTGGTGGCTGGATCAGGCGGGGCGCCTTGGGTTTGAGCCGGACAACGCTGAATTTAAGCCATCCGACGCTCAGGCCATGGTTTTCCAAAAGGAGCTACAAGTAGCCGTCAAGCAAAGCGGGATCTAACGCTCTCTTGCGCCGTTGACTTGGTGAATTGGTTCGGAGAGGCTCAGGGGCACCCCTTTTAGTCTCTCTCTATGAAGTTATTAGCACCCTTTCTTTCTCTTTGCATCTGCTGCAGTATTGGGTGCCTCAATGCGCAGGATGATCCTGCGCTGACGGTCTTGGCGGAGACTGCCGATGGCATTTCTCCCGAACGCGAAGTCGAGGCACGTCTTCTCGAAGAGTTGACTCTTCATCTTGATCGTCGTCGCGAGGCACTCGCCCGGGTGAAAACTCGTGCCGATGCCGCTGATTGGCAGAAAGAGCGGCGCGATTTCATGATTCAGCAGATCGGTGGAATTCCTGAACGTGGAGAAGTCTCAGCCGAAGTAAGCGGCCATTTGGATGGCGACGGTTATCGAGTCGAGAATATTCTCATCGAAGGGCAGCCTGGATTCCATATTTCCGCCAATCTCTATTTACCAAAATCCGCCGGTCCGCATCCGGCCGTTTTGATCCCGTGCGGTCATAGCCACGACGGAAAAGCATCTGGTCACTATCAGCGGGCGGCGATCTTGCTGGCGAAAAATGGCATGGCAGCGCTCTGCTACGATCCTATCGGGCAGGGGGAGCGCTATCAAATCCTCGACCGCGCCATGAGGCAGGAGCATTTCAGTGGCCTCGGATCGAGAAAATTGGATGTTCCGCACCCAGCGGTTCGCTACATGTGCACGATCGAACACACCGCCATCGGGCTTGGCAGCATTTTGTTAGGGGCCAACACGGCACAGCACCGGGTTCGGGACGGAATGACATGCATCGACTACTTGCAGAGCCGTGGCGATATTCTCGCGGATAAAATTGGCTGCACGGGGAACTCCGGCGGAGGAACCCTGACTTCGTATTTAATGGTCCTCGATGACCGCATCTTAGCCGCTGCTCCCGGCTGCTATTTGACGACTTTTGAGGAATTGCTCGCTGCGAAGGGCGCTCAGGATGCCGAACAAAATATCCATGGGCAAATCGCTTTTGGACTGGATCAACCCGATTATGTCATCATGCGAGCGCCGAAGCCGACCGTGATTCTCGCATCGACTCGCGATGCGACTTTCGATATCGACGGAACATGGGATCTATTCCGCGAGGCCAAAGAGATTTATACTTTGCTCGGATTTTCCGAGCGGGTCGAAATGATGGCCGCGGCGGCGCCTCATGGATTCTGCGTGCAGCACCGGGAGGCCGCCGCGAGATTCATGCATCGCTGGCTAATCGGAGAGGACCGCGTCATTCGCGAATTTGAAGAGTGGCCTGAACCCGTCACCGACGCAGAAAATTCCGCGCTGAGCAAAGGCGATTGGACACAGGAGGAACTCTACTGCAGCCCGAGGGGGCAGGTGCTTCTGATGGAGGGAGAGAGGTCGATTTTTGAAATCAACGCAGCAAAAGAGAATGGTCTACGTGCCGATCGAGCTGTCACGTGGGTGCAGGCAAGTGATTCAGATAAGCGGAAATTGATAAGCGAGACCATCTCGCTTGCGGGCTCCGAGGAGTCAGAAATCGAGTTACTCGGCAAGGTCGAGCGAGAGGGATATGAAATCCAGAAACTGGTGATTCACCCTGAGCCTGGGATTCGCCTGCCTGCTCTACTTTTACTCCCGAAGAGCCCAATGGAAAAGCGACGCTCTGTTTGCATGGCACGAGCATGAAAACGGATGCTGCGGCAGGAGGGGCTATCGAAAAATTGGTCCTGACGGGAAACATTGTCATGGCCGTCGATCTGCGTGGGATCGGTGAGACCAGGTTTAATGATCCTAAACGAGATTGGGCGAAGGGACTTTTCGGGCCGAATCTTCAGCCGATGTTTATGGCTTATCTCGGCGGAAAATCATTCGTTGGTCTGAGGACTCAAGATATTCTTGCAAGCGTTGAAATCTTGAGGTCTGCGACTGGCCTAGAGAAATTTGACCTCGTTGCGGAGGGCGTCGCCGGTATTCCTGCGCTTCATGCGGCGGCGATCAAGCCAGAGCTCTTCACTGATTTAAGGCTGACGGGGGAGGTTCAGACTTGGCAGGACTTCTTTGAGCCCACACAGCCGTGGGATCAAGCGATCAACGTTGTCCACGGAGCTCTGCTTCACTATGACTTGCCCGATCTTATTGAGATGGCAAAAGACGGTGGTGTTTCAGTGGATGCTCCGGCTATTGAGGCGTCTGCTCAAAAAGTGTTTTAGGGTGGGCCGAAGCGTCCCGCTGAGCCGCGTGGTCCGATACAATGAAAATGCAAGCTAATCGCTTCGCTGCGAAGCGGTTCGGTGGCGCGGGCGTTTCATAGGACGAGGCGGCTCGGCAGGGACGCCTCTCCCCACCCGCAGAGGTCTCTCGACGGTTGGGAGGTGGTTGGCTTTTTTTTCCCTCCCCTTATTCAGACCTCCCAGCCTTCGCGGTAGGCGGGACGTCCCCACAGCTTTTGACCTTCGGGATTGTCGATGAGATGTCCGTTCTTGGGATCAACATTGACGGAGCCGGTCGTGCGGTAGGCAATGTTTCCCAAGTGGCAGAGCGTCGCGCTCCTCGAGCCTGATTCGATTGACTGATTCAGCGCTTCACCGTCACGAATCGCGTTGGCGAAATTGGTGAAATGGGGGATGTCGCTTGGCGGGTCGGTATTCTTGCTGACTTCTTTCCCGTCCTTGTCATAGATCGTGTAGTTCGATGAACTGAAATCCATTTTTCCTCCATCGCCGTAGATCGAAACAAAGGGAAGTTTCTCAGGCTTTCGGCGATGACAGGAGCTGCCTTCCCAGCTGATCCCGATGTCTCCGTAATCGTAGGTCGCGTAGGACGTGTCCGGGGTTTCCTGATCATCGTCGAAATGGTAACGTCCCCCGTTACAAGTGACCCGCTCGGGGTAGGAGTCGAGGTCCATGGCCCATCGGGCAAGATCGATCCCGTGGACGCCATTGTTAGCCAACTCTCCGCCTCCGTAGAGCCAATGCCAGTGCCAGTTGTAGTGAACAAGGTTGTCCTTGTAAGGAGCCTCAGGAACCGGGCCCTGCCACATCAGCCAATCGAGCTCGGCGGGTGGGGCGGTGATTTTTCCTTTGCCAATTGTGGCGCGCTCGCTCGCGTAGAAGCACCGTGCGTAGCGGAGTTTTCCGATCGCACCTTCTCTTAACTTCTGAATGCCTTCGATCATCGCAGGGTAGGACCGGCGTTGCGTTCCCATTTGGATCTGGCGATTGGTCTCTTTTCCGATCCGGACAATTGTCTCAGCTTCGTGCGCATCATAACTTCCCGGTTTCTCGACGTAAACGTGCTTGCCTGCGCGGCAGGCGGCGATCGCGGCGGGAGTGTGCCAGAAATTGGGTGTCGCAATCGATATCGCATCAATGTCAGGATCATCGAGGATGCGACGAAAGTCGGTTACCTTTTGAGGTTCCTTCTCCTGCTTGCCTTTCATCGTGCTCGCACCGGTGACGAGCCGGTTTTCATCGACATCGCAAAGGTAGGCGACCTCGGTATTGGGAACATCGAGGTAGGCCTTGATATGACCGCGCCCGCGACTCAATCCCATAACACCGACGCGAAGACGCGAGTTCGCTCCTTTCGCCTGACCGAGCAGCAAGTTGGGACCCGCGACGCCTGCGGCGAGGGTGGTTCCTAAAAAACGACGTCTTGAGGGGACTTTAGATTCCATAGCGAAAAGCTAATGAAAAACAGTGTAGATCGACAAAGGAAAAGCCTCCGGATTTGCGCGGAAGATTAGACTATTCACCACCAAAGCCGCCACCGCCTGGCGTTTTGATGGTGAGGACATCACCCGCAGAAACAGTCAAAGAGACGATTCCCTGAAGCGGTTCTCCATTGAGGAATTGCTCTCCGATTCCTCCGCTGCCGCCACCTTCGAGACCGAAGGGTGCGACCTTGCGGTGTTGTGTCAGGAGCGAAACTTCAAGAGAATCGAGAAATTCGAATTCGCGGATGATGCCTTCGCCGCCTTTCCAGCGCCCTGATCCGCCGGAGCCTTTGCGGAGAGCAAATTGATTCAACCGGATGGGATATCGATACTCGAGGACCTCCGGATCGGTGATCGCGGTGTTAGTCATGTGGGTATGAATACCGTCGGCGCCATCGTAGCCTTGCCCTGCGCCAGAGCCTCCGCAGATCGTTTCGTAGTAGCCGAACGACTCGTTCCCGAAGAGAAAGTTGTTCATCGTTCCCTGCGAGCACGACTGAATCTTCAACGCTTTGATCAAGGTATCGACGACGCGCTGGCTGGTCTCGACATTTCCACCGACGACAGCGGGGCAGAGGAGGGGATCGGCGTTGAACTCGGGGTTTAGAAAACAGGGTCGAAGATCGATCGTCACGGCAGAGAGCAATCCTTCATTGAGCGGGACCTCACTCTGAGTCCAGAGGCGGAGAACGTAGAGGACGGCACTCTGAATAATCGCGGGGGTCGCGTTCAGGTTGCCTGAGTGAACAGGGGAAGTGCCATCGAAAGAAATATGAAGACCTCCTTCGACACGTGATAGGGCCACCTTAATTCGGGTGCCGTCATCGAGAAATTCCTCTGCTTCGCTACTCGTGAAATCCAGTTGGTCTAAATGGTTCATCAAGACTTCATGACTCCTCGTTTTTAAATGACGAAATTGTTCCTCGACGATCTCTTCGCCATCGGATTCGAGGAGTCCAGTGAGGGTCGCAACGCCGCGGCGATTCGCGGCCAACTGAGCATTCAGATCGGAAAGATTGTCCGCCAGGTTTCGCGTCGGCCAAGGTGACTCCGTGAGCCGTTTTGAGATCGCATCAAAGCAGGACTCTCCTCCCCGAATGAGATGGCAGGGAGAAATCACAACGCCTTCCTCAGCGAGGTTTTTAGCGCCCGGGGGCATTGACCCCGGAGTGATCCCGCCAATTTCCGCATGATGAGCACGGTTCGCAATGTAGGCTACCGGCTCATTCTTTCCGGAAGTGAAGACGGGGGTAATCAGGGTCACGTCCGGGAGATGGGATCCGCCTACCCCCGGATGATTTGTGATGATGGTATCACCTTCGCGCATCTCGATTTGAGATCGAACCTGCCTGACACAGACACCCAATGCGCCGAGGTGGACGGGAATGTGCGGGGCGCTCGAAATCAGTTCACCGTCGCGATCGAGGAGTGCGCAGGAGAAATCGGCACGCTCTTTGACATTAGTCGAGATCGCAGATCGTTGCAGCATCGTTCCCATCTCTTCGACGAGGTTGTGAAAGCGGTGACGGAAAAGTTCCTGCACAATTTGCGCGGGCTGGTTTGAGGCTGCTTTGATTTTCGGTGCGTTCCGTTCAAGCAACAACGCCCCGTTGAACTGCGCGTGAGCGCTCCAGTTCTCAGCGAGAAAAAGAGTGCTAAAAGGATCCTGGATTACGATGGGACCTGACACCGCAGTGCCTTGCGAAACTTGGTCACGGTCTAAAAAACGGTCATCGAGGTGGGGCGAAGCGTCCCGCTGAGCCGCGGAGCCCAAGTCAGTGGATTCCAAGCCAATCGCTTCGCTGCGATGTGGGGGGGCGGTCCCGGCATCTTTTCGGACCACGCGGCTCGGCAGGGACGCCTCTCCCCACCCTGGCGATTCCCTGATACTCGAAGCGTTCTCCCTCAGAGCTGCGCGCCCTGTCCCGGCGATAGCGCGGTAGCTCACGATCTCAATTTCTCCTTTCGGCGCGTAGCCAAACGTCGTCAGGTAATTCTTCGAAAATGCGTCAGCGAGTGATTCTGCTGGCGTGACTTCCAACGATAAAGTTGAGTCTTGTCCTACGAGGCGAAGTTCGGCGATTCGCCTATGTATTTCACCCTCAAAGCCGGACTCGCTGAGGAGGCGCGCGGCTTCAGTTTCGACAGAGTCAAATATGCCGGGAAGCGTCGAATCGGAAACCGAAAGATTGATCTGGCGAGTGGCAAATCGTTCGATGCTCGCCTGATCGAGGCCGTAGGCGCTGAGCACTCCGGCTTCTCCCGGGATGATGACGCGCTCAATCCCGAGTCGGTCGGCAATCGCACAAGCGTGCAGTGGACCTGCCCCGCCAAAGGCTAGCAGCGCGTAGTCAGAGGGATCGGCACCGTCTCTGATTGAGATCGTGCGAATCGCATCGGCCATTTGTTCAATCGCGATAGCGAGAAGCCCTTTCAGAAAATCGAGGTCCAGTTCTGATCCCTCAATTCCTGATTTCCGCTGGAGTTGCAGAGCCACTTTCGTCGCCGCTTTGAAGTTTGACTCAGTGAGAGGAATCCCAAAATTTGTCGGATCGATGCGACCGAGGACAAGGTTGATATCAGTAATCGTGAGCGGTCCGCCCAGTCCATAGCAAGCAGGGCCGGGAGTGGCTCCTGCTGATTCGGGCCCCACTTTGACTGCTCCATTTTCCCATTGGCAAATCGAACCGCCGCCAGCCGCAACCGTTTCAATTTTGAGAGCCGGTGAGAGAAGTTTCGCGTCGCCGACAATCTGTTCGAACTGATATTGAAATCCGCTGTCGTATCGGGCGACATCAGTACTCGTGCCACCCATGTCGAAGGTGAGAACTTTTGCGATGCCCAACTCTTCGGCAATTGCGGCGGCACCGGATACACCGCCGGCAGGGCCAGAGAGGAGGGAATCTTTCGGGTGAAAAGTGGAGCCTGTTTCCAGTCCGCCGGCGGAGGTCATCGTCAAGAGTCGTGACGCGCCGCTGCGCTCTCTGACGTGGCTGATGAACTCTGTCATGACAGGATGCAGATAGGCGTTTGCGACAGCCGTCTCAGCGCGCGGGAGCAGTTTAATGACCGGGGCCAGCTCCGAACTGATTGAGACGTGCTCAAACCCGGCTGCGAGCAGCTTCTCTCGCAGTGCTTCTTCATGAGAAGGGTTCATATAACTATGAAGCAAGGAGACCGCTGCGACGCGGCTTCCCTCTTCAATCAGGTCATCGATTTCCTGTCTCAGTTCGCTATTCCATTGCGGTGCACTCAGTTCCTCGCCGGCTGCCCCGAGTCTTCCATCGACTTCGGTTACACTGGAAAAAAGTGGGGAAGGGCGATCGTGTTGCAGGGCAAAAAGATCGGGTCGCCGCTGATCTCGAATCGTGAGGAGATCGCGAAATCCTTTCGTGACAAAGAAGGCAACAGGAGCACCCTTTCGCTCGAGCAGCGCATTGGTTCCCCGTGTTGTGGCGAGTCGGAAGTCGAGCTCGGGAAAGGACTGATCGAGTGCGGTTCCTGTTAAGAGGCGCGCTCCGAGAATAGGCGCTTCTTCCCGCGTGAAAAGGTCGACAGATTCGGATGGGGGAAGGGGATGAGAGAGAACGAGGCGGCCTGATTCGACTTCGAAGGAAAGGACGAGAGCTGATTTGCCGTCTGACTCCAGTTTAAATCCGGTGAAGAACGAATCAGAGGTTTTCCAATTTGCTGGAATCGCGACGGTGATGTCCTGCGGTGAGTTCCAGCGAGTGACCGAAACACGGAGACGCCGAGAGGACAGGACTTTAACGAGACGTGGCGTCGTCTCACCCTCTTCAAGTCCCCAGCAATCGGTGAATGTTCCACCGGTATCGACTCGCAGTTTGAACATGCGCCATTGTGGATCCATTGAGAGCGCTCGGCAACTGGTCGCGGAGGGGAATTCGGGCACTCTTCGCAGTCCAGCTTACTTCCCGGGCCGGGAACCCATTTCACTTTCAAAAAATCATCAGGATCTTCAAATTGGTCTGCGAATTCCTTTGAGCGCAGATCAAGGCGCGGCTTTGCCGCGAACGGTTCCTTCGATCGGATCGCAAAGGGTTCCCTCTTCCCGAGCTTGGGGAAAAGCCTGCGCTCGTAGGCTTCGAAGCGGCGATCGATAGCGGTTTGCTCGAAAGGCCCGGTCCTGAGTCCGCTGTCGACCGTTTTCCTGGGAGTGAGGCCTAGGCCAGAATGTCTTTCACGATGTGCGCTTTTTCGACGCCGGTAAGCCTCACGTCCAATCCCTGATGCTTCACGGAGAGTCTCTCGTGATTCACTCCAAGCAAGTGCAGAATCGTTGCATTGAGATCGCGGATATGAACGGGATTCTCGACAATGTTGTAGGAGAAATCGTCGGTTTGTCCGTGGACAGTGCCGCCTTTGATTCCGGCTCCGGCAAGCCACACGCTGAAACATCTGGGGTGATGGTCGCGTCCATAGTTCTCTTTGGAAAGCCGACCCTGACAATAGATCGTGCGACCAAACTCTCCGCCCCAAACGACCAATGTGTCATCAAGCATGCCTCGCATCTTGAGGTCCTGAACGAGAGCGCGGCTTGGTTGATCGACGTCCTGGCACTGAAGGGGAAGATCCCCGGTCAGGTTGCCGTGCTGATCCCAACCGCGGTGAAAAATCTGAGAGAATCGCACGCCGCGCTCCGCCATGCGACGAGCGAGAAGACAGTTGTAAGCGAAGGTTCCCGGTGTTTTCACGTCAGGCCCATACATGTCGAGAATGTATTGAGGCTCGCTCGAGAGATCGGTGAGATCAGGAACCGAAGCCTGCATTCGGAATGCCATCTCATACTGCGAGATTCGCGCATGCGTTTCCGGATCGCCGACCTCGTCGTAGTGCTTCTCGTTGAGTTGGTTCAGGCCATCGAGCATCGTTCTCCTCACATTGCGATTCACGCCTTTGGGATCGGAGAGATAGAGAACCGGATCACCTTGCGAACGCAAGGCGACGCCCTGGTGCTTGGACGGGAGAAATCCGGAACCCCAGAGTCGTTGGTAAAGTGCCTGAGCGTCCCGCTTCGCAGACCAGGTTGAGTTGAGAACGACAAATGAAGGCAGGTTCTCGTTTTCGCTTCCAAGTCCGTAGCTGAGCCAGGCGCCGAGACTGGGATGACCTGGAATCTGATTGCCCGTCTGAATGTAAGTGATCGCCGGATCGTGGTTGATCGCTTCCGTCCACATACTCCGCACGACTGCAATATCGTCCGTCATTTTGGCGGTGTAAGGAAGTAACTCACTCACTTCCGTGCCACTGGAGCCATGTTTTTGAAACTCGTAGATGGAAGGTGCGATGGGGAACCTCGCCTGCTTCGAAGTCATCGTCGTGAGACGCTGTCCGTTTCGCACTTCAGCAGGAAGATCTTCGTCGAACCTGCTCTGCATGCCCGGCTTGGGATCCCAGAGATCCAATTGAGACGGTGCTCCTGACATGAACAGATAGATCGCCCGCTTTGCCTTCGGAGTGTGGTGAAGGGGGAGCTTTCCGGGTTCGGCTGATCCTGCTCCGATCGCGGAATTTTGACCGAGAAGTGAGGCGAGAGCAGCGCTACCGAGTCCGGTTGCGGACTGGCGGAAGAACTGGCGTCTCGTTTCGAGAGTGACGTAATCTTGAAAATCTTTCATGAGGGAGAGGGCGCTGCGCGCCGTAAAAGGTTAAAGGTAAAAGGTCAGGGTTTCGGCAGGTGATGTCAGCCTTGGTAGGGTGGGCGCCTCATGGGCTTCGGAGAATTCTCTGCTTCTTGACTCCTTCGCTTCTCTACTTCCTTCTCTTCAGTTCTTGTTGAGTGATTCGTCGAGGTTCAAAATCTGGCTCGCCACCATCGTCCATGCGGCGAGCTCCGGAGCGGTGTGTTCCTTCATTTTGTCGAGAGAGAATCCATTGTTCACTTCATCGACAAGCAGTTCCTGCGCGGCATCGGGATCGCTCTCGTAGGTGTTACGGAATTGATCGAGAGAGTTGGTCAGGATCTGCACTTCATCCGGGTCCAGTGGCCGGCTTCGCAGTAATTCAGCAAGACGGTTGAGCCTGCCATCCTGATCTGTTCTTTCGGAAAGAACACGAAGCGCGAGAAAGCGTGAAGCACGAACGAAATGGGGATCGTTCATCAGCACGAGCGCCTGCAGCGGCGTATTGGTTCTTTCTCTTCGCATGACACAGCTCTCGCGGTTGGGCGCATCCATGATCGCGAGACTCGGCGGGTGTGCCGTTCTTTTCCAAAAGGAGTAAACGGACCGTCGGTGCTCAGCTGAGGCGCCAAAGTCCTGGAAAAAGGTCTGCGTGTTAGAGTTCGTGTAACCAACTGACTCCCAGATTCCGGAGGGCTGGTAGGGCTTGACGCTTGGGCCTCCGACCGTTCTGTCAATGAGGCCACTCGCAGCGAGGGCCTGGTCGCGAATGACTTCAGCATCGAGACGGAAGCGGGGGCCGCGTGCGAGAAGTCGATTCTCGGGATCGAGTTCAACGGACTCTTTCCCCATCTTCGACTGCTGACGGTAGGTTTCCGACATCATGATCGTGCGATAGAGTGCCTTCACATCCCAGCCACTTTCAATAAACGAAGAGGCAAGCCAATCGAGAAGGCGGGGATGGCTCGGGTTTTCTCCCTGAGTCCCAAAGTCCTCCGCGGTCTTTACCAAACCGGTTCCAAACATTTCCTGCCAAATGCGATTCGCACTGACGCGAGCGGTGAGAGGGTGATCCGGATGAACGAGCCATTGGGCAAGCCCGAGTCGATTCATCGTGAAATCTCCCTCAAGTTCGGGAAGGAACGCCGGAAACGCTGGAAAAACCTCGTCCGCTTTCTGATCATACTCACCTCGCAGCAACAAGTGAGCTTTGGGGGCTTCCGCCTTCTCGTTCATGACGAGAGTCGTCGGAGTGACGGACTCAATTTGACTCAATGCTGTTTCCGCTTCCGACAGCTTGATGAGAGAGCTGAGGTAAGGGCCTTCGCTTCTCGTTGCGAGAAACTGCTTCAACTGCGGCTTTTCTTTTTTGGTTCGTTTCTCGGCTTGCTTCTTCGCAATTCCCTTCACGCCGGAAAAGCTCGAGAGTCCCATAATTTCTTTGTCAGTGAGTTCGCGATCGAAAACGACAAACTCAGTGATCGACGGAACGAGCCCGTTTGTTGCGCTCTTTCCTCCGACTAGTAGCTTCGCCTTTTCCGCTTTGAAATCGGTCACGAGAGAGTCATGCCATTCATTTACGAAACGGCTGTTTTGAAATCCTCCGTTGGAATAGAGGGCGATTCCATTGCCAGCACCCGAGCCATCGTAGGTCACTGCGAAATGGCCGGATGAACCGGGGCGAAACCGTCGGGTAACGCCGCGCTTGAGCAGTCGGTCAGGGTATGATTCGATCAACTCAACGAAAATGCCTCTGTCTTCCCAGACGATACGCCATCCTTTTTCGAGGGACGATTTGTCGACGTGTTCTACGAGGACGAGGCGGCCATCGGTGTCAGGAAGTTTGAATCGGAATGCGACGGTGAAGGCGTCGCTCTTAGCAAAGTTTCCTTCCTTTTCGATCAGGGTAGGGGATTCCTCTACTCCGTGATTGATGAAGGCGGGCGCGACTGAAGCAGGATCGATCCCGGGAAAGGTCGCTTCTTTCAAAATCGCTTCCGATTCCGTTTTCAGTTTGGCCACTTCCGTCCGCAGCTGATTCGCTTTTGCTTCCTGCTCCGGATTCTCGTAGACACGGATGACCGGTGCGGAGTCCTTAGCATTGCCATCCATTCCCGGTTGGGTCGTGTTGTTGAAAAACGCGAAAAGACTGTAGAAATCTTTCATCGTCAGCGGGTCAAATTTATGATCATGACACTGCGCGCAACCGGCGGTGAGCCCCATCCAAACCGTCGAGGTTGTCGCAACCCGGTCGACGGCATACCTAACGAGAAACTCCTCTTCGATCGCACCACCTTCTGAAGTTGTTACGTTGCAGCGGTTAAATCCAGTAGCGACCCGTTGATCCTGAGTCGCATTAGGAAGTAGGTCTCCCGCAATCTGCTCGACGGTGAAGGCATCGAACGGCTTGTTCTCATTGAACGCATTGATGACCCAGTCGCGATAGGGCCAGATCTCACGGTAGTTGTCGAGGTGAAGCCCGTGAGTGTCCCCGTACCGTGCCGCATCGAGCCAGTAGCGCGCCCGGTGTTCTCCGAAAGAGGGGCGGGAAAGCAATTCGTCGAGTAGCGACTCATAGGCGGTAGGGCTTTTGTTTTCGACAAAGGCAGCCATTTCCTCCGGAGTGGGAGGAAGTCCTGTCAGGTCGAGGTGTGCGCGGCGGACCACTGCTTGTTTCGGCGCTCGCTCTGATCGAGCGAGCCCAAGACGGGAAAGCTTTTGATCGACAAAATAGTCGACGGGATGCTCGGACGTCTCTTCAGGCGCCTGGTCGACAATTGGCATGAAAGACCAATGATCCTCCCACTTCGCACCTTCTTCGACCCACTGAGTCAGCAGGATGATTTCCTTTGGCGTGAGCTTCTTATGGGACTCCGCTGGCGGCATCAGATCATCAGGATCACTCGTGTTGAGACGAGCCATCATCTCGCTCTCCGTAGGTTTCCCGGCAATCACGGCAGGGCTCTCCCCTCCAATCACTCCTTCATGAGTGTCGAGACGCAGATCAGCCTTTCTGCTGGCTTCGTCAGGCCCGTGGCATGAGAAACAATTATCGGAAAGGATAGGGCGGATATCGCGATTGAAGGAAAGATGCTCCGATTCGAGTGAGGGCTCGGATGAGAAGTTTGTCGGAGGACGCTGTTGCGAACCCGATCCGAGAGTGGCCACAATCGCCCGCTGATACTGTTCCTCGGGGGCTTCATTGACGGGGAGTGGGGAAGTTTCCCCTTTTGTCTCGGTTAACTCTTCTTGAACTGATTTCGCTTCGTCGATCACAACCGGTTCAAGCTTCGAAGGGCGAAAAACGGCGAGAGCAAGCAAGGTAAGTGCCACCAATGCAGCGACGGCAAACACGATTGTCGACTTTAACCGGCCTGTGTTTTTAGTTCGATCTCCAACCGACGTGGGATTCTTCGTCGACTTTGTTCCGGGAAGGGATACGACATTGTCAGGGCGAGCGTCCGCCGCCAGCTTGCTTTGGATCTCAGGCTCTGACTCCAGCATCGTGTGGATTTCACACAAGCGAATCCAATCCGACTGAGCGGACGGATTGTCGCTGAGAATGGCTTGGAGCCTGAGGGTTTCTTCATCGCCTAATCCCTGCTCAAAGAGTTGGTTGGCAAAAGCGGAGAGTTCTTCGAAATAGTCCGGATCTTTCATTTTGATAGAGGGAATTAATTGGCGAGCTTGCGAGTGATGCACTTGAAAAGTCCTGATCGGGCCCTGAAGAGGAGTTGAGAGGCTGCGTTGGCGCGAAACCCGAGATCGCGGGCAATGTCCTGAACCGACTCCTCATTGAGATACTTTCTTCTCACGATCGTTTGTTGGCGCTCAGGCAACTCGTCGATACAAGAGGCGAGAGCCTCGAGCCGTCTCTCATAATCAGGAGCAACCGAATCGATGGTCTCAGCGAGTGACTCGACGAGGGCGTTATCAAGGTGAACCCGGCTCCGGCTCTGCTTCCGGCGCCATGTCAGCACTTCAAAATAGGCAACGCGGAAGGACCATGCTGTAAAATTCGTTCCCGCCGTGAAGTCTCGTGATTTTTTTAGCAAGGTGACGTTCGTTTCCTGCAGAATATCCTTTGAGACATGCTCATCAAGGACAAGGGATCGGATGTAGGCACGGAGACGTGGCTGGTGATCCGCCATCAGATCAGCGAAATGTTCGGGGGAGTCAGGGTGTTTCAATGGAAGTGCCATGAGGGTTCTGAGCCAACAGCTAAAGGCCGCGCCGCCTGTAAACGGCACATAAAATAAGGATCTTACGGGAAAATGTAACTTTACTGAATTTTCCTCTTGAAAACACCTACGTGTGCGCGCAAATTCGCCGTCCGCTCAAAGGTGTTCCTGGAACCCCGAAAAGCGTGTTTTTCAATTCCTCTGTAGCTCAGCGGTAGAGCGGGTGGCTGTTAACCACTAGGTCGTTGGTTCGAATCCAACCGGAGGAGCCATTTTTAAGAATGGCAACGGAGGTTTGATGAGAACGCCGTTCGACTGCCTCGCCGCGACAGCGCTTGTAATTTCCCGTAGCGAAGCGGAGGCAATTAGCAGGTCAGGTTTGCGAAGCGAACCAGACAATCCAACCGGTTGCGACCCGCAGGGAGGAGCCATTTTAAAGAATGGCAACGGAGGTTTGATGAGAACCTCGGGTCGACTGCCCCGCCGCGGGAGCGAATACAAAGTCCGATGAAATTTGTGGGCACAGGTTATCTAGTAAGAGGGGAGCTGCCTTGAAAAACCATACCCTTCAGACATGAGGGGTGAAACCACAAATTTTGGACCTGATTATCCACCTGTCCCTGCGAATTGCCTGCGAATTTTGTCTGTCCCTGCGAATTTTGTCCTATCCGAGAGAGATCCCACCAAAGAAGGCCCGTCTCGCCATGAAGATTGGAGGGACTTACTGGCTCTCTCACATCGGAAAAGCAGCCTGGGAGAAGGCTGCGAGTGAGTGGAGGTTGGACTGCAATGAGGTTATGGGACGGGTTACTGAAATCTCAGGAGCGATTCCGGAGGGGGTAGGCGAACTGGGAACGAACGACGAGGGAGACATCGTTCGTCGATTAGGTGATAAACTGACTGAGCGAGCTTCCTCTATCGCGAAAGAGTTCAAATGCTGAGATAGATTCGTTATTCTCGTTACGCTGTCCATCGTTATGAGGCAACGCGCTCAGGGGGCACTTCCAGACTCCGTTTGACTGCCTTGACGCGCCTCTCCCGGGTCTTATGTTCCGACCATGTCTCGAACCACTTTCTTATTCCACCGGGCCCGTTTTCTTGCTGCCATAATAATCGGTGCGTCGTTCTCCCTGACTCCGGTTTTTGGCCAATCCAACAAATCCACTGCGAAAAAAGATAGGGTTTTCGCCAATGCCTCTATGGTCGATCTTGGCGCGACCGGAGCCTATCTCAAAACCACGGAAGGCATCACGCTTGTGCCCTGGGCTGATTTGTCTAAATTTCAAGTAGGCACGATTCGTAATAGTTTTCAGGATGCGCTCTACAATATACGGCTCAGGACCTACTGGATTAAGGGCGAGGTGTTCCAAGTGGTGAAAGAAGGGGGTGTTGTCGTCAGCGCCGGCTTGGTGCAGAACGATAATGAAGATGCCGAGAAGGAGACTCCGAATCACAAGCGAGGGGCGGAAGTGATCACGGGCCTCGTTTTCTTTAAGGATTTACCCCGGAATCTGGAAGAGGGCGCCCCGATCGAAACTTACGCCTACGAGAGTGGTGGCTTATTGGAATATGACATTGGCTTCGGTAAAAAAGAGCTAAAGACCTATAGCGTCGCAAAGCCTGCTTGGGCTAAGGCCGCTGAATGGTCGGACACCACCGGCCGTAAAATGCTGGCGGAACTGGTTGAAGTGGCCAACGGGAAGTGCCGCTTTTTACGCAATGATAAGGAATTTTTATTCCCTCTCGATCAGTTGATGGCCGCGGATCAGCAGCGAGCTATGAAGCAGCAGGACTTCATGCGGGTGATCCCACTTCCCGAAGGGTGAGCTAAATGGATGGGATCATTCAGGCAGGCGGAGACTGTCATGCTCGGCGTTGAGCATCTGAAACTCACCTCGGGTCATCTCGGTCGCGAACGACTGCTACTCCGTGGAAGATCGCTTTTTCAACGTCTCCGTTTCGGGGACCGCGAATCGCTTTGGGTTGGATAAGGTCCATTTTCTGATTGCTAGACGTGTTGGCTCTTATTAAAATCCGCAGGAGTGATCGAAGATTCGACAGGTGATTTTCTGACCCGTGCCACCATCTGGTTCGCGATGCTTGTCTGGACGGGCGGCATCGTTATTCAGGGAGAACGGAGAGCCCGCTTGTCTCGCTCGTTTTGGACCGCAGGTCTTTTGCTCTACGTGATTCATATTTTCTTCGCCTACAGCGAATTCTATCAGTGGAGCCACCGTGTCGCGTGGGAGTCCACCGCAAGAGAGACTCTTGAGATGACAGGAATGGATTCCGGATTCGGGCTCCTTGTGAACTATGCGTTTGCTCTGGTGCTCGCTATCGACGTATTCCGTCAATGGAAAGAAGGCGGGCGCAAAGGTGCCTCGTGGATTGACGGACTTGTCATCTTCATGATCGCGAACGGGGCGATTGTTTTTGCCTCAGGCCCCGTTCGCTGGTTTGGGATTGCCCTCGTTGCTTCGATTCTATGCGCTCTTGTAGGGCGACGTCTCAGCGTTCGATGGAATTCTTGATAATCGTTTTTCCTTTCGCTGTGAGAAGGGGCGTTGGTAGGTTTCGCTCTCACGGCGCGCCGCTATGGGTTGAGTGTGGCTCCTCAGTAGAAGCAGGGTGTAGATTCCCGTTTTGATCCGGTTAACGAATGGACGGGGAAGGGGGGGAGTCGTCCCTCATTCGTTCCAGTTCATAATCCACTTCTGACGCTTTTTTGGTGAGCCTCCAGTCGACAAAAGGTCGTAAGCGGGATTCCTTGTATCTACTTTTTCGGGTGGAGTTTTGATTGGGAAGCTTCGGTAATGCAGCGGTTTTTTGTAGGGGGCAGTAAGCTGGGGATTTGGGAATTGGATTTAGATTTGGCTTTAGATTTGGCTTTGGCTTTGGCTTTGGCTTTGGCTTTGGCTTTGGCTTTGGCTTTGGCTTTGGGATTTGAGGGGAGATCGAATGGGGGATTTGGGAATCGGATTTGGGTGGGGAGAAGCGTCCCGGCTGATCCGTTGTTAGCATCGGGGATTTC